>Ga0101944_10000194_pt1 | contig 204231 bp, 140 predicted proteins | sample DewCreD2012metaG_FD_75245 | JGI IMG/M metagenome (GOLD analysis project Ga0101944, IMG submission 75245) | Hot spring sediment bacterial and archeal communities from British Columbia, Canada, to study Microbial Dark Matter (Phase II) - Dewar... ...
ATGCGTGGGGCCATGATACCCTCCCGAAGGCATTGGAGCCTTCGGGAGGGAGGAGCGCCCCGTCCCGCGAGGCATCGCGGGCTTCGCGGGATGTGGACATCCCGCCCGGCAGGCCGGGATGCGTGGGGCCATGATACCCTCCCGAAGGCATTGGAGCCTTCGGGAGGGAGGAGCGCCCCGTCCCGCGAGGCGTCGCGGGCTTCGCGGGATGTGGACATCCCGCCCACAGCCTCGCCCTGCGCTATCCCCTTTCGCTCCTTCGGAACTCCCGCAGCCACCTGCAATTCCGGCCCGCAGCCCTCGCCAGCTTCGCCGCTCAGCGGCTCTCAGCCCTGCAAGGGCGTCATGGGATTGCCTAGGGCGGACGGAAGCGGAGCCCTCGGCCATCCCATGTCGCCCCATTGGGGCTCAGGACATGCCCAAGCCCGAAACTGGGGCCACTTCGGAGAGCTACCACTCCGGCCGCGAATCGGCCTGCATGCCCCCTGCGTAGCGACAAGCGACTCGCCTGGCGAAAACCACCGGAAGCGGGGCGCTTGCGGCTGCGCCGAAGGCCTTGGGCGCGGCAGCGGGGCTCCAACCACGGCAGACTGATGCGCAGCCGGAGCAGTTGACTGGGGAGCGTTCGGGCGGCGGGGGAGGGCCGAGGTGGGCACGCCGGCGCCCCGCGGGTGCGGGACGCCGGCGTGCGATGTGGGGTCAGAGATGCCTACGACTTCTTGCTGGTCTTGACGAGCATTTCGCCATAGACCTGCTCGACCTTGCGCTTGCCGCACTTGGGACACTTGGGCTTGCTCTTGTCGAACTCGGCCCAGGTCATGGTGACCTGGAACTTCTTGTTGCACTCGAGGCACCGGTAGTCGTAGGTCGGCATAGTGCAGGGCCTCCTCGCTTAGAAGTCGCCGCCGCCGTACTCGCCGCCCGAGCCGCCGGGGCCGCCAGGGGCCGGCTTCTTCTCGGGGATCTCGGCGACCAGGCAGTCGGTGGTCAGCAGCAGGCCGGCGACGCTCGCGGCGTTCTGGAGCGCGCAACGCACGACCTTCGTGGGGTCGATGATGCCGGCGTCGATCAGGTCGCAGTACTTGTCGGCCAGGGCGTCGTAGCCCTCGGTGGGCTTCATGTCGCGGGTCTTCTCGAGCACGACGGCGCCGTCCAGGCCGGCGTTGTCGGCGATCTGCTTGAGCGGCGCGGTGAGGGCGCGGCGCACGATGTCGGCGCCGATGGCCTCGTCGCCCTTGAGCTTCAGGCCGTCGAGGGCGTCAATGGCGCGGCAGAGGGCCACGCCGCCGCCGGGCAGGATGCCTTCCTCGACGGCCGCACGGGTGGCGTGCAGGGCGTCTTCGACGCGGGCCTTCTTCTCCTTCATCTCGACCTCGGTGGCAGCGCCCACGTTGATCTGGGCCACGCCGCCGGCCAGCTTGGCCAGCCGCTCCTGGAGCTTCTCGCGATCGTAGTCGCTCGTGGTGATCTCGATCTCGTGCTTGATCTGCTTGATGCGGCCCTGGATGGCGTCGGAGGAGCCGGCGCCCTCGATGATCGTGGTGTTGTCCTTGTCCATGACGACCTTCTTGGCGCGGCCGAGGTCGCTCAGCTCGATCTTGTCGAGCTCGATGCCGAGGTCCTCGAAGAAGGCCTTGCCGCCCGTGAGAATGGCGATGTCCTGGAGCATGGCCTTGCGGCGGTCGCCGTAGCCCGGGGCCTTGGCGCAGGCGCACTTGAGGGTGCCGCGGAGCTTGTTGACCACGAGCGTGGCCAGGGCTTCGCCCTCGACCTCCTCGCAGATGATCACGAGCGGCTTGCCGCTGCGGGCCACCTTTTCGAGGAGCGGGATGAGCTTCTGGACGCTCGAGATCTTCTTCTCGTGCACGAGAATGTAGGGGTCCTCGAGCACCGCCTCCATCGAGTCGGGGTCGGTGACGAAGTACGGGCTCTGGTAGCCGCGGTCGAACTGCATGCCCTCGACCCACTCGACCGCGGTCTCCATCGTCTTGCCTTCCTCGACCGTGATGACGCCGTCCTTGCCGACCTTTTCCATGGCGTCGGCGATCATCGTGCCGATCTCGGAGTCGTTGTTGGCCGCGATGCAGCCGACCTGCGCGATCTCCTTCTTGCCCTTGACGGGGATGGACATCTTCTTCAGGCGCTCGACGACGGCCTCGACCGCCTTGTCAATGCCGCGCTTGAGGAGCATGGCGTTGGCGCCGGCGGTGACGTTCTTGAGGCCCTCCTCGAAGATGGCCTCGGCGAGCACCGTGGCCGTCGTGGTGCCGTCGCCGGCCGTGTCGGACGTCTTGGACGCGACCTCGCGGACGAGGCGGGCGCCCATGTTCTCGTACTTGTCCTTCAGGTCGATCTCTTTGGCCACCGTCACGCCGTCCTTGGTGACGGTGGGCGCGCCCCAACTCTTCTCGAGGATGACGTTGCGCCCACGGGGGCCGAGGGTGACCTTCACGGCACGCGCCAGGACCTTCACGCCCCGGCGAATGCCCTCCCGCGCTTCCTGGTCAAATGCGAGTTGCTTGGCTGGCATCGCTGTCTCTTCCTCCGAAAATGCCTGTCGGATGGCCGGACGCCCGGCGGATCAGCCCTGGACGATGCCCAGGACGTCGTCTTCCTTCATGATGAGGTACTCGTTGCCGTCGAGCTTGACCTCGGTGCCCGAGTACTTGCCGAAGAGGATGGTGTCGCCCTTCTTGACCTGCATCGGGATGAGCTTGCCGTCCTCCGTGCGGCGGCCTTCGCCGACCGCGATGACCTTGCCCTGAATCGGCTTCTCCTTCGCCGTATCGGGCAACACGATGCCCCCGGCCGTCCGCTCCTCCGCCTCCAGCCGTTCCACGAGAAGACGGTCGCCCAGCGGGATCAGCTTCGTTGCCATCCTTGCGTCACTCCTTTCTCGTCCTCTGACGGAACCTCGCAGCGAGCGGGGCGGCCCAGTCCGCCACGCACCTCACCTTTCCCTGCGACCAGAATTTCGATGTTGCAAAAACCGTGCCCTTCTCAAGTGTCTCAGGCGGCTCTCAGCCTCAAATCACGATTCCACAGGCTCTTACACAGCCCCCTGGCGCCGGGCTGCGGTGCCGTGCCGCCTGCCACATTGGCAGCGCCCTCCTCATGCCCCCGCGCGCCTGCCTGCCAAGCTGACAGCCGCCTGAGCCGCCGGCGCGCCAGGGGCGCTCGCATGCATCACCGGGCCGCGCCCCGCCACCTCGTCGCGGCCGCCGGTCCCCCCGTGTGCCCGCTCGGCACCCCAGCAGGACGGCGGCGGCTGGTGCGCGTGGGCTCGGGCAGCGGTTCCGTTTTGGGGGACGAGTGGCTTGACACCCCCCCGTTCGGCTGCTAGACTGCCGGAGGTCGGCGGCCCCAGGTGGGCGGCGCGTTCCCACGCCGTGATAGGCGGCGCGGGCCTGGCCCGAGCGACGTCGAGGTCACGCCCTGACCGCAGCCCAGAGATCAGGAGACCGGCGATGGTCGAGCACCACGGACTGAATCGGCGCGAGTTCCTGGCGGTCGGAGCAGGGGCCATGGCCGCACTGGCCGCGCGGCCCGGCCTGGCCGCGCTCGACCCCCGCATCGTCGTCGCCCGCGGAGCCGCCAAGATGGCCCCCGATGAGGGGGCCTACACCCGCCTCAAGGCCGCCCTCGAAAAGCACGGCGGCTTCAAGGAGCTCGTCAGCGGCAAGAAGGCTCTCCTCAAGATCAACGGCACCGACAAGAGCTTCCAGGACGCCAACACCTCCGCCGCCATGACCGCCGCCGTCATCCGCGCCTGCAAGGAGAACGGGGCCAGGACGGTGAAGGTCATCGGCCAGGAGTGGGACGGGTATGACTGCAAGCGCGCCGACGGCCCGACGCTGCGCGAGGTGATCAAGGCCGCGGGCGCCGAGCTCGAGGAACTCATCCACTGGTGGCTCCCCACCCAGCAATACGAGAACAAGGTGCCCACCACGGGCGGCTGGAAGGAGCTGTGGGTGGCCAAGGAGATCTTCGAGCCCGACGCCGTGCTCATCAACATCCCCCGCCTCAAGACCCACGCCTTCACCATCTACACGGGCTGCGTGAAAAACTGCATCGGCCTCACGTGGCACATGTACGCCCATCACTGCACCAACGACCGCGACCCCAAGGCGGGCGCCAGCGACCAGCACCCCGCGCGCATCAAGGGCTGGGAAATGTTCCCCGGCAAGCTCGCGGGCGCCTACCACGACGTCTACCGCAAGGCCGTCGCCCTCAACATCCTCGACGCGGGCGAGATGGTCTACGGCTGGGGCGGCCCGAAGCCCGAGCGCATCCGTCCCGTCGCCGCCAACGCCGTCATCGTGGGCACCGATGCCCTGGCCGTGGACGCCTACGGCTGCCAACTGCTCCACGAGCAGGAGCCCAAGCTCATCCCCACCGCACTCGCCGACTGGACGCAGGGCGACAGCATCTACGTGAAGAACAACACCACCAAGGGCAACTACCTGGCCGAGTGCCAGAAGCTGGGCGCCGGCCAGGGCGACCTGGCGAAGATCAAGATTGACGAGGTGAAGGTTGACTGAGCGGCCCTCGTCTCCGCACGCAGCACGCGTCACGCGTCACGGGGTCAGACGGCGGCGCTCGCGCCTCTCTGTGTGCTGCTGTCTGCCCACTGCCCACTGCCTGCTGTCCACTGGGCTGCTCCTTCTCGTCGGCTGCCTTCCCTGGGCGGGCAAACGAGCTGGCGATCCTGTGCGCATCCTGAGGTCCGCCGACGCGGTGCTGCCCGACCTGGCCTTCACCAACGTGGCTGAGTGGCCGGGCGCGCGCCTCTTCGACTACATGGATGGCGCGGCCGAGGCCTACTTCAAGCACCGCTTCGTCACCCTCGGCTCGACCGAGACGAAGCTCGGCAAAACCGACGCGCGGGTCGAGCTGTTCCAGTTCAAGGCCGCCGCCAATGCCAAGGCCATCTTCGACGAGAGCAACGACGGCAAGGGCCAGCCCCTCGCCGCGGGGCTGGCGGGCACGTTCTGGGAGGGGCGCGAGATGGAGGCCCTCTTCCACCGCGGCCCGTTCCTCTGCCGCCTCATCCTCTACGGCTCGAGTCCCGAGGCCCACAAGCTCCTCACCACCCTCGCCGCCGCGATTGACAAGAGCATCGGCGAGTAGGAATCTGGGGGAGGATGCTCTTTCGGGAAAGGGCATCCTCCCCCAGGCCCCCACCTTCCGAAAGCTCTCGCGATGACGAAACGGCTGAAGGGCTTCTTCGGGACACCCGGAACGGCAGACTCGGCGGCGCCCTTTCTCAAATGGGCGGGCGGCAAGGGGCAGCTGCTCGGCCAGCTCGAGCCGCTGCTGCCGGACCGCTTCGCGCGCTACGTCGAGCCCTTCGTGGGCGGCGGGGCGATGTTCTTCTATCTGTACAACCTGGGCCGCATTGCTGCCGGCGCGCTGCTCAACGACGCCAACGAAGCCCCTCCCGAACGCTCCAATACGTCCGGGAGGGTACCGGCCCCGGGCGCCACCGCCTTGCTGGTCTGCCCTCCCGAAGGTATTGGAGCCTTCGGGAGGGCACATGCTCTCCTCAACGATGCTAATGCGGAGCTGATGACCTGCTATCGCGTGGTGCGGGATGCCGGGCAACTGCCTGGGCTGATCGAGCGCCTGCGCGAGCACGCGGCACGGGTGGCCGATGCCGACTACTACTATCGCGTCCGCGCGTGGGACCGCGAGCCCGGCTTCGCCGAGCGATACAGCCCGGCCGAGCGCGCGGCGCGCACGATCTTCCTCAATCATGCGTGCTACAACGGGCTGTATCGGCTGAACCGCCGCGGGCAGTTCAACGTGCCCCACGGCAAGTGGAGCCGGCCCCCAGGCGTGTTCGATGAGGCCAACCTGTGGGCCTGCCACCGCGCGCTTCAGGGCGTGGAGCTGCTCAATGAGGGCTTCGAGGCCTGTCTCGAACGAGCGGCGAAGGGCGACTTCGTCTATCTCGACCCGCCCTACGACCCGCTGAGCGCGACCTCGTCGTTCACCGCCTACACGGGCGCCGAGTTCCGCGCGCGCGACCAGGAGCGGCTGGCCGAGGCGTTCCGCGCGCTCGATGCCCGGGGCTGCCGGGTGCTCCTGAGCAACTCGGCCACGCCGTTCATTCGCCGCCTCTATCGCGGCTACGCGATGACGGCCCTCCTCGCCGCCCGGGCCATCAGCTCCAAGGCCAGCGGCCGCGGCAAGATCGCGGAACTCGCCATTCGGAATTACTGAGGGAGATGTTGGGGAAGGCACCTTTCTTGCAAGAAAGGTGCCTTCCCCAGCACCCCATCCTCCAAAGAACTCTTGTACTGGGCAGGGCATTGGGGCCATTGCGCAGGAGTTCTTGAGGAGGGGTGTGGGGAGGAACTTCTTGCAAGAAGTTCCTCCCCACGCCTTTCATGGCGGAGTGGGCACGGCGACTTCGTCGCGGGCGAGGCGGATTTCGCGGGTCTGGCGGGCCGCGTCCCAGCCGAGCACGGGGGCGAGGATGCCGGCGAGTTCGTGCAGGGCGTTGGGCGTGGCGTGGCCGCGGAGGGCGATGGTGCTGCGGCGCACGACGAGGTCGGAAAGGTGCACGACCGCCTCGTCGCGCGCGATGCGCTCGATCTCGCCCACCGAGTAGTCGGGCAGGGTCTCCAGCGGCCTCTCGGCGCGGGCGTCGGCCCCGGCGAGGTAGGCCTCGGCGTCGGTGCCGTAGCGGTCCAGGAGCATGGCCACGCGCGCGGGGCACACGCTCCGCTCCGCCGCGACGCGGCGGACCCACGCCTCGCGCTCGGCGTCGGTGGCGGGGAAGCCTGTGCCGCCGCCGATGGGCGTGCGGTCGGTGGCGCACTGGCGCGGGCGGCCGAGGTGCGCGAGCAGGCGGTCGGCCACCTGCTCGGCGAAGGCGCGGAAGGTGGTCCACTTGCCGCCGATGAGGCAGTAGATGGGGAAGGGCCGCGCGGCGTCGGGCTCGACGACGCGGAGGCTGTGTCCTCGCGAGATGATGGCGGTGACGCCCTTGCCGCTGGCGGGCAACGGGCGCACGCCGCAGAAGACGTAGGCGATTTCGTCGCGGCGAATCTCGATGCCGGGGAACACGCGCCGCAGCGTGCCGAGCATGTAGGCGATCTCGCTCTCCTCGCAGCGGGCCGCATCGGGGTCGTCCACCCGAATGTCCGTCGAGCCCATGAGCACCTTGTCCAGGAAGCGGAAGGCGATGCACACGCGGCCGTCGGTGTGCTCGTAGTAGACCATGCGATCGCCCAGGGCGTCGCAGAGCTGGCGGTTGGCGACGACCAGGTGCGAGCCCTTGGTGCCGCCCATGAAATGCGTCTGGGCGCCGAGGGCCGCGTTGGCCAGGTCCACCCAGGCGCCCGTGGCGTTGACGACCACTTGCGGGCGCACGGCGAGCGTCTGGCCGCCCGCCTCGTCGCGGAGCACCACGGCGCCGCCCTCGGGCCGCTCGGGCCGCACGTAGTTGAGCGCGTGGCAGCGGGGGTTGGCGGCGCGGGCGTCGCGCAGCAGCTCGATGCACAGGCGCTCGGCCTCGGAGACCTGGGCGTCCCAGTAGTTGGCCGCGCACACGAGGCTGGGGATGAGGCCGGGCACGTCGCGCAGCGTGGCGGCCCGCGAGGTGAAGAAGTGGCGCGGCGTGCGGCGGTGCTTGCGGGTCACGAAGTCGTAGAACGTCAGGCCGAGCTTCACGAGGAGCGCGCCGCGGTCGCCGGGCCGGACGTCGAAGCCCAGGAAGATGAGGGCCGAGCGCAGCAGGCCGCCGAAGCGCGAGAAGAGCGGAATCGTGGTCTTCAGGGGCGTGACGTAGTGCGGGGCGTTGTCGAGCAGGCGGTTGCGCTCGAGGAGCGATTCGCGCACGAGGCGGAACTCGCGGTTCTCCAGGTAGCGCAGCCCGCCGTGGATCATGCGCGACGACTTCGAGCTCGCGCCCGACACGAAGTCCGCCTTGTCCACCAGCAGGCAGTCCACGCCCTGGAGCGCCAGCTCGCGGAAGAGGCCGGCGCCGTTCACCCCGCCGCCCAGGATGAGGACCGGGACGGCAGGGTCTTGCTTGATCTGTTCGAGGGCGGCTTGACGGTTGATACTGTTCATCTCGGGCACTATTGTGCTAGAATCCTGTAACGGGATCAAGGAGCGAACAACAGTCGGCAGGAGACGGCGCATGCGAGGGGACCTTCCGCGGTGGGCGGCGTGGCTCGGCCTCACACTGGGCGTTGCGGCGTCCGCCGGCGAGTGGGCGAGCGTCTCGGACGGCTTGCTCGCGCAGATCGAGAAGGCGGGCCTCCAGCCCGCCTGGCCGGGCAAGACGACGGGGGTGGCCGTGGACCGCACGACGGGCGAGCTGTTCGTGGTGGTGCCCGGCCTGGGCGTCTGGCGGAGCGTCGACAAGGGCTCTACCTTCGCCCGGGTGGACGGCGGCGCCGTGGGCGGGCGCTGCGAGACCGGCTACTCGCTGCACCTCGACCCCGCCGGCAAGCGCCTGGCCTGCTTCATGCTCGACGGCAAGTCGGCCCTGACCCTCGACGGCGGCACGACGTGGCGCCCCATCAGGAACATGGGCCGCGGCCCCGACTGGGGCGCCGTGCACTGGGCCGACGCCGAGCCGAAGACCCTCTTCGAGCGCCTGCACGAGAACCGCGACATCGGGGTGGTGAGCCAGGACGGCGGCGCCTCCTGGCGCGGCCTCGACCAGGGCTTCGGCGCCGTGGGCGTCTTCTCGGCCGATATCCTCGTCGCCAGCCGCGGCAAGGAGCCCCATTGGGCCGGCATCCACCGCTCCACCAACGGGGGGCAGGACTGGGAGCAGGTGAGCAAGGCCTCGCCCATCGGCGTGATGACGGTGTTCAAGGGCGTCGGCTACTGGCTCACCGACAAGGGCCTCCTCAAGAGCGATGACCAGGGCAAAACCTGGGAGCAGGTGGGCGACCGCACGGGCGCCGTCTGGGGCCCGTACTTCGGCAAGGACGAGACCCACTTCGTGGTGGTGGACAAGGCGGGCTTCCAGGAGACCACCGACGGCGGCAAGACCTGGACCCAGATCGCCCCGTTCCCACCCCTCAAGGAGTTCAACACCCGCGGCTGGTTCCTCAACGTGGCTTGGGACCCCCTGGGCAAAGCCTGCTACGCCGCCCGCATGGGCCACCCCACGTACAAGTATGAGTATTGAGGAGCGGGGGGAAACTTCTTGAAAGACAGTTTCCCCCCGAGCCCCTCTTCAAGAACTTCCACATTGGGCTGGGGCATTCGAGCAAGGCTCGAATGCCCCAGCCCGGCGTGAGAGTTCTTGGAGGGGGTGTGGGGGAACCTTCTTGCGAAGAAGGTTCCCTCACTCTCCATACACTTCGGCGGGGCCGAGGATGTGGGGGTAGTGGGGGCGGAGGAAGGTGCGGGTGGTGTAGCACAGGTCGCACTTGGTGACGGCGTGGTCGGGGGCGGCGAAGCCGTGCTCGCGGCGGGCGAAGTCGGTGAGGCCGAGCGGTCCGGCGTCGCACAGCAGCTTCGAGATGAAGTTGGCGTTCTCCGGGCCGCGCGCCAACAGGTCGAGCAGGCGGGTCTCGCGCGCGTTGCCCAGGATGATCCCGCAGTTGGTCTGGATGTTGTCGTAGGGGTCAATGTGCAGTTCCCAGAGGGTCTCGCGTGCGAATTCCACCAGGCAGCCGGGGTCGTTGTGGGGGACGCGCCAGGCGCGGCCGGGCGGGAGCTGGCCAAGCGGCGCAGGGTCGAGGAACGGGCGAAGGCTGCGGTGGGCCGTGCCGACGAGGACGGGCGGGTGGGCGCGCACGTGCTCGCGGAGGCGGGCCTCGTCGCGGGCGATGGCGGCGAAGTCCATCACCCTCTCGTCGGCCGCATCGGTTGTCCAGACGTTCTGCGGCCCGAACATTTCGCGTGCGATGCGGCGGGCGCGGAGGTAGCGCTGGGGCGGCACGAATGCCTGGTGGTACGGGTCGGCGCTCAGGAGCACACCCACCACGCCGTTGGCCTGGAGCGCGGCGTAGCGCTCGCGCACGATGGCGTCGTCGGCGGCGAAGGAGGCGTTGGATTCGATGAAGTGGGGCTGGACCCCCTCGGCGAAGGCGGCCTGGAGGGCGGTGAGGAGATCGTCCCAGAACATCATCGCCTCGCCGCCGGCGATGTGGATCACGCGGCCCAGCTCGTGAAGCTGGCGCAGGTGGAAGACCGCTTGCTCGGTGGTCATGTGCACGGGCGGCCGTTCGCCGGCGCAGCCGAAGCAGCAGTGGCGGCAGGCGATGGTGCAGCGGTAGGTGTAGAGCAGCGCGGCCACGCCGAGCCGTGTGCCGGCGGCGGGGACGCCCACGTCGGTGATGAGGCGGTCAACGGCCTCGCGAGCGCTCGGCACTCTGGGCCCTCCCGCGCTATCGGCGGCGGTCGAAATACTCGGTGAGCGGATAGGCGGCGCGGTTCAGCTCGCGCATGGCGTCCATCAGCGGCACGTGCGGCTCGTAGGCCGCGGTCACGATGCCCTTGTTCGAGTCGCGGTTCGACGGGTCGGTCGTCGTGTCCTCGGGGTCGTTGTCCATGTACTTGAACCAATGCCAGCCCACGCAGGCCCGCGATTCGAGGAGTGCGAGGGTGAAGTTCTGGTAGAACCAGCCGCGCTCCTGCTGGGTGGCGACGGTCCAGCCGGCGCCGGTGAGGTTGGGCATGCCGGTGTCGGCGCCTTTAGCGTACCATTCGGTGACGAGGATCGGCCTGGCGGCCCAGGCGGCCCAGCGCTGGAGCATGTCGGCGGGCGGGGTCCAGACGCCGTAGACATTGACCGCGACGGCGTCGAGGTGTCGGCCTGCGGCGGCGAAGACGGGCGGGCAGCCCTTCTCGTAGCTGTGGAAGCGCGAGCCGAGGTAGAGGTGGTTGGGGTCGTGCTTGCGGATGGCGCGGGCGACGACGGAGAAGTAGCGCTCGGCCAGGTGGCCGAGCCACTCGTCGCGGTCCTTCGCCGTGAGCTTCGAGCGGTCGAGCTTCCGCTCGGCGAGCCAGGCCTCGGCGGCGCGGCGGCCGGGGTCGTCGGGCTTCAGCGAAAGGTAGCGGTCGAGGCTGTCCTTGGGGAATGGCAGCTCGTTGTCGGAGAAGTGGCCGAGGAGCCATGGGTCGTCCTTCGTGGCGGCAAGCTGCTTGGCGTGCTGGTCGGCGAAGGTCTCGAATTCGGGGTCGAAGGCGAAGATGCAGTTGCTCGGGTAACCCGTGTGGCCTGGAAGCTGGTAGGTGCCGCCGCGCTTCTTGCCGTAGCTGCTCATGAAGTTCCAGTTGGGCGTGTAGGCGAGGGGCTGGGCGGCGGCGCGGAGGAGCGCGTCGTCGGACCACGAGCCCGTGCCATTGAAGGCCAGGTCGTGGAGCAGCGCGACCGTGGTGTCGCGCCAGTTCTCGACGGAGCCGAATCTCTCGGGCAGGGTGCGGAGGTTCCTGGGCGAGGAGCCCGGCCGTACGGCGTTGACGGCGATGTGGAGGTAGCGGTGGCCCTCGGGGTCAATGAGCCACCAGCGCTCGCCGAGCCTTTCGACGCGGAAGAAGCCCGTGGCCTTGTGCTTCTCGCCGAGCCAGCCGCCGAACTTGCCCAGCGCTGCGGGCTCCTTGGGCGCAAAGTCGGCCAGATGGCTCAGGATGCGTGTGTCGTGCTCGGAGGGCTTGCCCTTGCCGCGCCAGGCCTGGATGCGCAGCGGCGGGCCTTGACGCACGGGCGCTTCCTCCGCGGAAACGCTGAAGGCCACGAGCAACAGCGCGGGAAAGGCAGGGCGCGGCCCCATGGTTCTCCTCCTGAAGTCCCGCCCGATTCTACCCGGCGCCCACGCCGCGCGCAACGGGCGGCGGGTGTGACCCGGGAAAGGAGGTGACCGCACCCTGCAACCGCCCGGCCGATGTGGCACGGCCGCCCTCGGCTGGGCCTGTGGGCGGGACGTCCCCGTCCCGCGAGGCATCGCGGGCTTCGCGGGATGTGGACATTCCGCCTACAGCCTCGCCCTGAGCCATCCCATTTCGCTCCTTCGGAGCTCCCGCAGCCACCTGCAATTCCGGCCCGCACCCCGCGCGGGGGGCCGGCCCGTGGAACCTCGCGCCCCATGTGTAGTGAGGGCAGGCTGTTGTGGCCGGTTACAACTCTTTACAATTCCGGGGGCCGTTATTTTCGGGGGGTCATGCCATTGTACATGTGGAGGGGAGAAGGCTCGACGCGCGCAGACCCGGGCCTTGTTCCCTCGTAGGCAGCGCGCTCCGAGGCGGCCGGCCAAAGCATAGCCAAACGAGTAGCGACAGGCCGCCGCACCTGCTCTTTGACAATTCAACTCTCCAACCTCCCGCAGGTTCCAAACCTGCGGGAGGTTACCCCTCTCCGGCGAAAGCCGGGGGGATTCCATGCCCTGAGCGGGCGGCCGGTTTACGGTTTACCCTCCCGAAGGTATTGGAACCTTCGGGAGGGAGGAAGCGCGGCCGGTTTACGGTTTACCCTCCCGAAGGGATTGGAACCCTCGGGAGGGAGGAAGCGGCTCACTTCGTGGCCAGGGCCACCACGCGGCCGTCGGCGAGGCCGACGGCCAGGGTGTCGCCGAGCCACGCCAGGGCCGTGATGTCCTGCGGCATCTGCTGGCGGCTGGTGGGCGCGCCCGCGGCGTCGTAGAGGATGAGCGTGCCGCCCCAGAAGGCGACCGCCGTGACGGGCGGCTTGGTGGCCATGAGCTTCACGATGCGGTCCTGCGGCAGGTTCTCCTTGGGCAGGTCGCGCGAGGCATTCTGCGGGTCGGGCCGCAGGTCGGCCGCCGCCTTCTCGCGCTCGCCGGGGGCGACGTCGGTCCGGCCCACCAGCTTGCCATCCGCGCCAAGGTTGATCAGGGAGTCGTCGTGGGTGAGGACGCGGAGGCTGTTCGTCAGAGCCTTCATCGCGTCCACGCGGTCGGGCAGGACGGCGACCCAGGCGGTCTTGAGTTCGGGCAGGAGGCCGGGGGCCGTGGTGGCCGCCGCGATGGAGTGGTTGGCGGGCATTCGCCACGGCGTGAGGGGCTGAATGCCCGCGACCATTTCGTAGAGGGTGCCGACCGCCTCGGCCATGCCCTCGGCGTCGTAGGCGATGAGGGTGATGCTCTCCTGGCCGTGTCCGATGATGTCGCGCTGCCAGGCGATGTAGCCGCGGCCGCGGCCGGGCATCTCGTCGGCCTTGGGCGCGTAGGGCAGCACCTTCATCTTCTCGACGTGCGCGATGAGCGGGTTGTCCTGCGGCGTGCCGAGGAGGATGACGTGGCCGACGATGTCGAAGCCAACTCTGGCGGGGCTGTTTTCGCGGCCGGGCTTGGCGCGGCCGGACTCGATGCCGACCCAGGTCTCGGCCTCCTGGGGCGACAGCTCGCGCGGCTTGTTGACTTCCTTGGCGTCCACGACCTTGCAGCGGAGGCCCCAGGGGTCGAGGATGTCGGCGAGACGCTTCGCCGCGGCGGCGTAGTCGCCCGAGCCGGTGACAATCGTCGCCTCGCGGGCGATGCGGGCGAAGCGGTGCACGCGGTCGAAGTCGGGCGCGAAGAAGACGGCGCGATGGGTCGCGCCCGCGAGCATCCCGCACTTCTCGAGGGGCTGATAGGCAAAGGTCGCCGTGTCCTCGGTGCCGCTGAGGAGTTCGCGGGCGACCACCTTCCACTCGCCGGCGGGGTCGTTGGCGGCCAGGGGGAGGCTGAGCGTCGCCGTGCCGAGGCGGGTGGCGACGTAGCGCTCGTAGCGGGTGAAGCCGAGGGGATCAATTACCCGAATGTGCAGCGGGGCCGAGCCGCTGAGGACAAGCCCTCTGGCGTCGAGGAGCGTGGCGCCGACCTCGACCCGAATGGGCGCCTGAGCGAGCGTGAGGTCACAAGTGAGGACAGGGGCGAGGGCCTTCACGGAGCCGATGGGCCGGGCCGTGCGGGCGAAGACGTGCATCTGGCCGGGGCCGAAGCGGAACGCGCCCTTCGTGCCGCCCTTCAGCTCGGCGAAGGCGCCCCCGCGGACCGCGTCGTAGACCGGACGGCCGTCGTCGGGAAGGCCAATCGTCGCCACGGCGGGCTTCATGGAGAGGTATTCGCCCGCCTTGTAGTCGTATTCGGCGTTGACGGCGAAGAGGTACTCGATGTCGCCCGCGGCCTGGCGTGTGGCGACGATGTAGGGGTTGTCGCACTCGAAGACGGGCTTGATGCCCGCCTTGTCGAGCTGGGCCTTGATGGCCGTGGCGAGGGGCTGGGCGCCCTGGAACCACTTGCCGACGGTCGTGTAGGGCGCCATCTCCTTGTACTTCTGCTCCTTGGCCAGCTTCTTGATGATCTCGGCGTCGGGCATGGCAGGGGTGACGCCCAGGTTGGTCGCCCCCTTGATCTGCACCGTGCAATCGCTCGTCGTGAGGACGAGTCCGCCCTTGGCGGCGAACTCCTCAAGTGCGGCGACAACAGGCGGGTCGAGGAACTTGATGGCGGTGAGGATGACCGCCTTGTGGTTCGCGGCGAGGGTGCCGTCCACAATGTCTTCGTCCACCACGGCCATGAACTGCTGCTGAATCAGCTTGCTGGCGAGATAGGTGAGGGGCAGCTTCTCGCCGTGGGTCTCGCCGTGGGCGTAGTTGACCGAGCGGTCCTTCACCTGCTCGTTGATGAGGTGCGAGAGGCTGTAGAGCATGGCGACGGGGGGCCGCGTGACGGGCATGGTGGTGAAGATGGTGCCGAGGCGTGCCATGAGCTGGTTGGATTCGACGACGCCTTGCGCCGCGGGCTTCTTGGCCGGCTCGAAGGGATCAATGTCGGGCGGCGTCTGCATCCCCTGGATGTTCATCTGGAACGACAGGTATTGCTCGAGGCGGAACTCGTCGCTCGTCGTGTTCCCGTACCAGCAGGGGAGATACCAGCAGGGCTTCGCCAGGTCGCGTGCGCGCGCCATTTCAAGGAAGAACGAGGGATTGAAGTAGCCGGGGCCATAGTCGTGGTAGCCGCCGTGGCCGCTGACGATGGGGAGGCTGCGGACGACGTTGAAGTAGTAGCCGTCGGTGTAGGCCGACCAGCCGTACTGGCTCTGGGTGGCCGTGAGGTAGGTGGGCTCGACGCAGTTGACGCCGAAGGCGGCCTCCTTCCAGGCGGCGTCCATGAAGCCCAGCTTCCAGTAGGCCCAGTGCTTCCACTGGCGCACGTGGTCGGGGTTGCTGGGGTCGAGCTTGTGGTGGCTGAGCCATTCGCGGGCGAAGGCGCTCTGGTAGGCCCGCACCTGGGCGGGCACGCCGTGGGGCGTGCCCTGGCCGGTCACGGGGTCTTTGGTCCAGGTGAGGCCGGGCTCGTCGTAGAAGTGGATGCCGGGCACGTTCGGGCGCGTGCGCATCTGGAGCGCGCGCTGGACGACGCGTGCGGTGCCGCCGCGGGCGACATAGGGGTCGGACCAGTCGCACTCCTGCCGCAGGTCCATCTGGTGGCCACCGCCCATCGTGCAGTTGGGCATCACATCGCAGCCGGCTCGGATGTAGTTCGCGTCGTCGTCGTTAGTGTAATGCGCGTAGATGAGGTTGAAGCCGAGGCTGTCCTCGCCCTCGACGAGCTTTTGGTCCTTCTGCGCTCGGCCCCAGGGGATGAGCTTGAAGTCGCTCTTGCGGACGTGGCTATAGACCTCCATGCCAACGGAGGCGGTCGTGCCGTCGCAGGTGGCCTCGACAGTGTAGTTCCCCGGCCGCAGGAGCCCGCCGTTGAGGTGGAGGTGCTCGGTGGTGCGGGCGTCCTTGCCCACGACGGGCGCCGCGGCGACGGGGAAGGTGAAGCTCAGCTTCGAGCCGTTCGGGCTCGTGACGCTCAGGACCAGGTCGCCCGCGGCGAGGGGTTCGGCCGAGGAGCGGACGACGGCCAGGCGGATCGTCTCGTTCGTCTGGTAGGCGGTGCGGGCAAGGGGCAGCACCAGCTTCAGCTCGGCCGCGCCGGCCGCGGTCCCGACGAGCAGCGCCAGCGTGCCGCCTGCAAGCAATCTCCATGGCCTCATCGCGTTCTCCTCCTTGGGTGTGCGGGTGGGCAGCGTGTGGGTGATTCTACCGGCCTCGGGGCTGCGGCGCAAGCAGGGCAGCGACGCTTCCGGCGAGGCGTGAACCGGCCTCGAACGCCTTGGCCAAGTGCTCCATCTCGTCGGAGCCCTTGGGGTAGCTGCCCATGTTGGACTCGAGGCTCAGCGGCTTGCGGTAGGGCGAGGCGGCGAGGAGGCGGGCGAGACGGGGCCAGTCCACGGTGCCGTCAAAGGGCAGCTTGTGCTGGTCGGCGGTGCCGTCGTTGTCGTGCAGATGCACGGAGCTGAGGCGGCCGAGCGCGCGCTCGAGGCGGTCGAGGCCGTTGCCCGCGAGGTGGCCGTGGCCGCTGTCGTAGCAGAGGCCCACGAAGTCGGGGCCGTAGAGGGCGAAGACGCGCTCGAGCGCGGCGAAGTTGTCCCGCGCCATGTTCTCGAGGGCGATGCGCACGCCGCGGCGGCGAGCGATGGGCGCCAAGGCGTCGAGGGAGCGGCGGATGCGCGCCCAGTACGCATCGATCTCCGCGTTCTCGGCCGGCGGAGGCGGCAGGTGCAGGATGATGACGTCGGAGCCGAGGCGTGCGGCCATGGCGATGCGGTTGGCCACCAGCTCGACGCCCGCGAGGCGCTCGTATTCGCGGGCCGAGCCCCAGCCCTTCTCGACGCCGGCCGAGGCGTGGAGGTCGGTGAGCGTGAGGCCCCGTTCCTTCAGCCACCGCCCGATCTGCTCGATCTCACAGTCGGCATAGAGGAAGTCCGTGTTCCAGTGATGGCACCAGTGGATGTGGGAGAAGCCGGCCTCGGCGATGCGGCGCAGATACGGCTCGGGCGAGCCCGTGCTCACGGTCGCGTAGTCGGTGGTCATTGAGAGCATGGGTCACTTCTTGCCCAGGCAGACCAGATCGCCGCTCTGGGTCGAGAGGTAGAGCCGGCCGTTCGCCGCGGCCAGGCCGTCCCACACGGGGGCGGGCAGGTCGCGCGTGGCGAGGGTCTTGCCGTCGGCGAGGGCGACGATGCGCAGGCGCCCCGCCTGGTCGAGGGCGACCACGGCATCGCCGGCGAGGAGCAGCCCGGCGATGGGCGGGCTCACTGAACCTCCCGCGGGTTGCGAACCCGCGGGAGGTTGGAGGTCGGCGGTCCATTTCGCCTTGCGGGCGAGGCGCTCGTTGCGGTTGCGGTCGCCCTTGTCCTCCTTCTTGCGGGGGAGCTGGCCGTGGGAGTACCACAGGTCGTTGAACTCGGCGAGGGCCGCGAGGTCGAAGTCGGTGCGGAAGAGCTGGCGGCCGTCCTCGCTCGCGCCCACGAGCGTGCCGCCGCGGAAGGCCACGAGGCCGCGCGGCACGGTGTGCACGATGTCGGGCGTCCAGGTGTAGCTCATTCGCGGGCCATAGGTCCACACGCCGCGGGGCGCCATCACGCCGCCGGCGTCGGTGCGGTAGCAGGCGAAGCCGCTGCGGGGCACGACGGTCATGTCGCCCGTCTTCGGCGCAAAGCGCCAGCGGGACATGGTGACGAAGGCGATGCCGTTGGCCGGCTCGCCCGCCTCGACCGACGTGGGCTTGGGGGCCTCGGCGACCAGGAGGTCGAAGGGGTCGAACTCCAGGCCGAGGGCGCCGTAGAAGCTGGTCATGGGCACGGTGTTGAGGCGCTTCGCCCAGAGCACCTTGCCCGTGGCCGGCTCGGCGGCGAGCACGCGGATGCCGCCGTCGGCCAGCGGCTGGCGGCCGGCGGCGAAGTAGGCCACGCCGTCCACAACCAGCACGCTGCCGGGCACGGGCCAGGGCGATTCGAGCTGGCCGAAGGCCACGATGCGCTCCTCGTGCGGCGCGACGCGCAGGCGCCAGGCGAGGCGCCCGTCGGCGGCCCTCAGGCAATAGACCCAGCCGCTGCGGGTGCCGAAGAGGCAGAGGCCCGCGTGCAGGGTGGGCGGCGTGTCTACGCGGCCGTTCGCCGTGAAGTCCCACCGCCGCTCGCCCGTCTGCGCGTCGAGGGCGACCACCTGGTGGGCCTCGGGCCGGGCCACGACGGCCAGGCCCCCGGCCACGACCGGCGGCGTGACGGGGCCGCGCGAGTGGAGGTTGAACTTCCAGTCCTCGGTCAGCGGCCCGTCGGGCCAGCCGCCGAGCTTCGCGGTCCAGAGCACGTCGAGCTCGGCGGGCAGGGCGCTCGGGGTGCTGGCGCTGCGCCGGATATCGGCGCGGTAGGCCGGCCAATCGCCCGCATCGCCGATGGCCGATGGCCGATTGCCGATTTCAGCGAAGGCGGGGCCCTGCTCGAGGAGCGGGGGCGCGGGGTCGCGGGCCAGGTCCTCGGCGGGGCCGCCGGCGGGGGCGAGGGCGCTGTAGCCGCGGAGCATGGGCCAGCAGGCGCAGTGCTTAGGCCCCACGTAGAGGAGGCCGTTGGCCGGCATGAAGCCCGCCTCGCGGCTGCAATGGCCCTTGGTGATGCGGTGGGAGTCGAGCTTGCCGGTCGCGATGTCGGCGAAGCTCATCTCGCTGGAGAGGAGGAACCGCGGGGTGGCGACGGGCGGGAAGCAGTGGCCGCCCGCGCCCTCGGCGGTCTTCACCACGGAGCCGGTCCTCGGGTCGAGGCCCTCCCACTTGTTCTTCAGCAGCACCCACACGAGGCCGGCCGTGTGAAGGGCGCGGGCCTGGGTGTAGTGGGTCATGCCCGGCTCGTAGACGCGTTCCCAGAGGAACGAGCCGTCGCGCGCCGAGAGCACCTCGATGGCGTTGCCGGGCTTGTCGTCCTTGAGGGTGGAGACCTCGCAGATCAGCACGTCGTTGCCGTGCGAGAGGCGGCGGGCGCGGGCGAGCCAGGGGTAGTCGTCCCGGCGCCAGCGGTCGCGGCCGGTGCGGCGGTCGAGGCACACGAGGGCGCGCTTCTCGCCCTGCTTGGCGTCGCCCGCGAAGAGGAACACGCCGCCGTCGCCCGTCACCAGGCCGTCGAGCTCCTTGCCCTCTGCGGTCCAGAGGAGCTTGCCGTCGGTGGCATCGAGCGCGCGGAGCCAGGTCCTGGCCACGGCGTAGAGCATGCCGCGGTCGAGGACGAGTTCGGCGGGGTGGCCCGCCTCGGGGTATTCGCGCAGGAGGGCGCCCGTGGCGGGGTCGAGGGCCACGAGCCGCTTGTCGGTGAACGTGAACACGCGATCGTCGGCGACCACGGGCAGCACGCTGCCGGCGGGCCCCGACGCTGGGTAGCCGAGGCGGAGGGGGGCGGGGGTGAGCGTCTGGGCCCAGAGGCGCAGGCCGTTGAAGGCGTCGCGCGCGATGAGGCCGCTGTGGTAGAGGCGGCCGCCGGCGGTGGCCATGTTGCTCGCCTCGTGCCAGGGCCCGGTGACCCAGCGGATGCGGCGGGGCGGCCCCACGAGGGTGTCGCGCGAGGCGGCGTTGCCGTCGGGGCCGTGGCGCGGCATGGGCCACTCGTCCATCTCCTCGGGCCAGGGCTTCTGGAGGCGCGCCCAGAGGCCCCGCCGCTCGACGATCTCGACGCCCTCGAGGCCCGAGGCCGTGAGGAGTTGGCGGAAGGCCTCCTTCGGCACGCGCACGCCGTGGCGGGCCGCCTGGTCGCTCTGGCCGAGATAGGCCACGCCGTTCGGGCGCAGCACGCGCAGAATCTCCTTGAGCGGCGTGCCCTCGCCTTCGGGCATCGCGTCCATCACGATCAGGCTCACCAGGTTCTCGGCGTACGGCAGGGGATTGAGCGGGCGCGCCTCGGCCCACGCCAGACCGTAGAGGCCGCGCTCGCGCAGCCGCTTCTGCGCCGTGGCGACCGCCTTGGGGGCGGGGTCGAGGGCGTGGACGAGGAACTTGCCGGTGGCGGCGATCTCGGCCGTGACGGCGCCGTCGCCGCACCCGAGGTGCACGCACAGGCCGCCCGCGACGCCGGCCGACCGGAGGATCTCGGCGGCCAGCGCCTGCGCGTCGTCGGCCTCGCCGCCGAGGCAGGGAGCCGGCGCCGCGAAGAGAACCAGACGGAGGGCGATAGCCGAGAGCCAGGATCGCCTGAAGGCGGGACGTCGAACGTGCGTCACAGTTCCCCTGGCTCCTTTTCGTACTCGATCACGAGTTCCGCCGCCTTGCCGGCCTCGCGGCTCAGATAGTCTACGCCATCGAGGCTCACGGGGTCAATCGCCAGGCTGAGCTCGGTGAGGCCGGCGAGGTCGAGACCCAGCGGCACCTCGACCACCTGGTCCTCCTCCACTGCCCCGAGCTTGGCCACCACCTTGCCGAGCGTGGGCCGGGTGTCGTAGGTGACCGCCTTCTCGTCCCACGGCGTGGCGACGAGGCACACGTTGCCCGAGGCGCCGGTGGGGTTGCCGGCGTTGAAGAGGCGCAAGGTGGCCGAGATGGGCTTCCCCGGCACGTGGAGGCGGAACCTGAGATAGGCGATGGAGTGATCGTTGTCGCCTGCCGCCGCATCGCCGGCGTCCACGAGCAGTGCTCTGGCCGCGCCGAAGTTGGCCGTGGCGGAGCCCTTGGTCACGTGGGCGTCCTCGGCGGCGGGCACCACGAGCCGCGCCCGGGGCCCCAGGTGCTCGAGGTCGGCGCGGCCGGCCCATTCCGTCGCGCCGTCGGGCCGCGCCAGGGTGAGGGCGATGGGGTATCTGCCCCGCGGCATGGGCCGGGCGATGGCGGCCTTGAGGGCCAGCTTCGCCGTGGTGCCCGCGGCCAGCTTCACGGGCGCCTCGGCGGGGGTGACCGTGAAGCCGTCGGGCGCCGCGAGGCGGAGCGTGCCGGCGAACTCCGCGTCCCGGTGGTTCGCCAGGCGCACCTCGCCCTCGCGCTCGGCGTCCGCGTCGCTGAGGACGAAGGACGGCACGGTCACGCCCAGGGTGAGGACGGCCTCGCGCACGACCTCGATGCCCATGAGGATCGGCAGCTCATCTCTCGTCGGCTTCTTCGCCTTGGGAGCGAAGTCAATTTTCAGCTTGTCGGCGACCTCGATGCCGGGGAACTCTTTCACGAGGGCCTTGTTGGCCCCGCCGGCTTCCTTCGCCACGTCGAACGCCTGGAGCACCGGCTTGTCCTGGAGCCTCACGTCGAACACGCGGGCGCCGGGCTTCACGTTGTCGAGTTCGGCAAAGGCGAGGCGCACGGTGTAGCGCGCGGCGCCGTCGCCCTTCTCGACGAGGGGCAGAACGACCTGCCGCGGCCCCAGCACGCCGGTGCGGAAGACCCAGGGCGTCTGGGTGCGCTCCACCGTCACCCGGGCGGGGTCCCGCTCGAAGAACTCGCCGCCGGCCAGCAGCGACACCGAGGCGGCAAAGGGCGCGACCAGCGAGCCCTTGGGCCTCGGGAAGCCGAGCCAGAGGGTGCCGGCGGGGTCCTTGCGGTCGCCGCCGGCCCCGAAGTTGATGCCGAGCGACCTGACGGGCGTGAGCGGCCCTGCGACGCTGTAGTAGCCCCAGGCGCGGCTCTCGTCGCGGTGCTGGAAGACCACGGTGCACATGGTCGGGAAGGGGCACTGGCAGCCCGAGCTGGCCTCGGGCGCCACGAGCAGGCCGTTGGCGGGGATGAGGTTGATCCAGCAGCCGGGGCGCTGGCCGCCGAAGTGCTGGGTGCCCTGGTCGCCCACCAGGTCGTAGTAGCCGAAGCAGTAGGACCGGAAGAAGAGCGTGTGCGGCGAGGCGGAGGGGCAGCCGCAGTGGTGGCCGGGCCGGGCCCATTGCCACGGCTCCTCCTGGCCCGTCAGGGGGTTGGGCTGCATGCGCTGCGCGCCGGTGCGCAGGTCGAAGGCCCACGGCTCGGCGTGGAGCGTGTCGCCGATGATCAGCGGGCGCACGCGGTAGCCGATCTTCTTCGACCACCGCTCGTTGCCATTCGCCGCGTCCACCACCACGACGCGGCGCTGGCCGAACTGGCCCGCGAAGAACTCCTTCCAGTAGTGGCCGTCCGAGTAGACGCCGAAGAGGGCCAGCAGGCCCTTGGCGTACATGGTGCCCATCGCGCACCAGTACTGCCCGCTGCCGCAGCCCGTGAGGTCCATGGGCTTCTGCCAGCGCGGCTTGCCGGTGGCGGCGTCGAGGGCGACCACGAGGCGCACGGTGGCCGCCTTCAGCTCACGCTCGGCCTTCGCACGGTCGGTGCCTTTGAGCGCCTCGAGAGCCGCGATCTGCTGCCTGAGCACCTCGTCGCGCTGCGCGGGGGTGACGGCGGTTTCGATGAACAGCACCTGCCCGTCGCCGATGGAGATGGAGGAGTGCGGGATGCTCTTGCCCTGGTGGACCCAGCGCGGCTGGCCGGTGGCCAGGTCGAGGGCGAAGAGGGCCTCGCAGGCGGTGCCGCTGGCGAGGGCGCGGCTGCCGTAGAGGGTGTCGCCCACGACCGCCACGTAGCCCCAGCGGCGGGCCTTGGCGTCCTGGGCGGGGGGGATGGCATAGGTGGCCTTCGTGTCGCCCGTGGCGGCGTCGAGGCGGTGGCACTGGTCGCCGATGGCGACGAAGAGGCTGTCGGCGTCGGCGGCGAGGTTGCTGGCCTCGTGCGAGGCGCCCATGCGCATCGCGCCCGGCATCTCGCGGCGCCAGAGCTTCACGCCGTTGTAGGCGTTGTAGGCCATCAGCACGTTGACGCCCTGCACGAAGAACCGCCCGCCGACGGAGAGCGGCGCCGCGGCGCGCGGGTGGCGCTCGACCATGTCGCCCGGCCCCGGGTCGCCGAACCACAGGACCCCGAGCGGGCACTTGACGAGCTGGTCGTCGCCGCACGTGGTGTTGCCGGGCTCGGCATACTGGTGCGTCCAGCTCCCCGCGCCGGGGAGGGCGCCGCGGGTGAGCGCGAGCCAGGTGCCGCCGTCCTCGGTCACCTGGCCGCCTTCGGCGCCCGTGCTCTTCAGCCAGTCGCGGAGCGCGGCGGCTTCGAGCGGCTTGGTCCTGGCCGTTGCCGACTCGGGCTGGCCGATGAGCATCCTGCCGCCGAGGGGCCGGAGCAGGCGGAATGCCTCCTTGGGGTCCACGGGCAGCAGGCCCCGGGTCAGCGCGCCCTCCGACACGATGAGGTCGGCGAAGTAGTCGGAGAACGGGAGGCGGTCGGGGGTGGCCTGCTCGATGACGACGCGCGAGCCGTAGAGGCCGGCGGCGTCGAGCGCGGCGCGCGCCGCGGGCGTGCGGTCGGGGTGGAAGCAGGCGGCGTAGACCTGGAGCTCGGTGCGCCGGGCCAGCTCGTAGGCCAGGTGGCCCGTGTCGTTGCCGAGGACCAGGCAGTAGCCGCGCGTGACGCCGGTCGTCTTCACGATGTGGTCGGCCGCGGCCGCGATGGCGGGCGCGAGGTCGCTGTCGGGGAACGGCCTGGCCGCGGGCCGCACGACGCCGAGCGGCTTCGTGCCCGCCGGGCCGAAGCAGTGGATGGCGCCGGTGTCGGTACTCACGTAGAGGCGGCCTTCGGCGATGGCGAGGCCCTTGGCCGTGCCCTCGACCTCGGCGGCCCAGAGCGTGCCGCCGTTCTCGATGTCGAGGGCGGCGACCCGCCCTTGGCCCGCTGCCAGCAGCACGCCGTCGGCGAGGGCGAGCGCCTCCGCGCAGTCCGACGCCACGCGCCATCGGGCGCACTGGGCCAGTGCGGCGTCGGCCTCCTTGACCTTCTCGCGGATGTCGGCGGCCTGCTGCTGGAGCTTCTCGGCCGCCTGGAGGAGGCCGGGGAGGGCCTTGGTGTCGGCCTCGAGCTTCTTGGCGAGGGCCGCGCGCTGCTCGTTCAGGGTGGCGAGTTCCGGGTCGTCGGCTGCGGCCTTCTTCGCCAGCTCGGCGATCTGCTGATCGAGCGCGGCCAGGTCCTCCCGGTCCTCCTGGAGGGTCGTCTCCTGGCGGCGCACGCGCTGGCGCGAGAGCGTGAGCGGCTCGGTGAGGCGGTCGCGCTGGACGATGATCGCCTGCTGCGCGAGGCTGGCCTTGGGGTAGGTGGCGCCGTCGAGGGCGACGATCTCGCGGCCTGTGGCGAGGTAATAGGCGTCGCGTCCGGCGGCCAGGGTGCGCCCCTCGAACCAGGCGGTGCGGCGCCAGGGCGGGGTCTGGCCGTAGCCGACGAGCTGCTCGGTGCCGGTGAACACGCAGCCGTCGGCCAGGAAGGCGAAGGTGCCGCCCACGTCGTGGCCGAACGCCGGCTGGTGCAGCAGCTTGCCCGTCGCGCGGTCCACCGCGGCGGGCGACACTCGGCCGGTGGGCACGAAGAGCGTGGCCTTGGAGGCCAGCAGCGGCCCCTGGGGCGAGAAGCGGCTCTGCGGGGCCGCGCCGCCCTGGTCGTTGCACCAGAGGAGCCTGCCGTCGTCGGCGTTGACGGCGAAGAGGTAGACGCCCTCGGCGGGGAACACGCCCGAGGCGAAGTAGGCCACGCCGTCGTCCACCAGCACGCCGGTGCGCACGGGCCACAGCGAGATCATGCGGCCGCTGCCCAGCACCTTGCGGTCGCTGGGCGCGGCGCGGAAGCGCCAGAGTTCCTTGCCGTCGCGCGCGGCGAGGCAGTAGACGAAGCCGTCGTCGGAGCCGACGTAGACCTTGCGCCGCCAGACGGCGGGCGGCAGGCGCACGGGGCCGCCGGTGAAGAAGGCCCACACCTCCTGCCCCGTTGCGGCGTCGAGCGCGCACACCTTGCCGTCGGCCGACGAGCCGAAGAAGACCTTGTCGTAGGCCACCACGGCGTGGAACACGTCGTCGAAGTGCACGCGGCGCCCCTCGACCGAGCCGTAGAAGCCGCCGACCTTGCGCGGGTTCGGGTCGCCCCAGGCGGGCCGGGGCTTGTGCAGCGGCTGATAGGTCCAGCCCAGCGACAGCGGCAGCCGCAGCCGCTCGCGGGTCACGGCGGAGCGGCCCACATCGTGCCGATACGTCGGCCAGTCGTCGGCTGCCGCCCCTCCGCACGCCAGCAGGAGACATGCACACGTGATCCGTTGCCAGCCGTTCATGAGGCTGCGTCCTCGCTCTGGGTTCCTGAACCGGTCACTTGGGGGGCGAGAGCCCGGCGCCGACGGGTGCCGTGGTGAGCGTGAGGAGCGACTGCCGCGCGAGCGACAGCCTGGCCACCCGGTCCTCCACGGCCACGGGGGCCAGCTCCTTGAAGGAGTCGCTCTCGCCCGTCTGCACGGCCCGCAGGCTGTTGAGCCCGGCCGGCAGGCCGACCACGGTGGCCCGGCGGGCCGCCCCGAGGTTGGCGATGTGGAAGGTGAACACGGGCCCTTCGCCTCGGAAGGCGGTGAAGAGCACCTTGGGGTTGTCGGAGGCGGTGGCCAACACCTCGGCCTGGGGCGGGGTGAGGTTGCAGAAGTGCTTGACGAACCAGAAGCGGGCCGTCGGCACGAGCTTGCCGTCGGGCCCCGCCTTGACGAGGGCATAGTCGGAGGTGAACTCCCAGTGCATCGTGGCGCGGGGCCGCGCGTGGAGCACGAGTTCCTGGTACATCTGCACCTCGCGGAGGCCGTAGTGGAACGAGTCGTAGGAGCCGCCGCGCCAGGCCCAGGCGTCCACGCCCAGCTCGCCCACGAGCAGGGGCCGCTTGAGGGCATCGGCCAGGTCGGCCCAGGCGGCATACTCCTCGGGCGTGGCCCCGCCCCACGAGTGGAACGACAGGGCGCCCACGTGGCGCAGGGCCTCGGGGTCGGCGGCGGTGGGCGCCGCGTAGGTGTGGGTGCCGCGGGCGTGGCAGGTGTCGGCCAGAAGCATCTTCGTCTTCAGCCCGAGTTTCTCGAAGTGGGCGCCGATCCGCTTGATCGCGTCGCGGTGCTCTTCGGGGCCGAACTTCACCCGCACGCCGCCGTCGGGCTCGTTGAATGAGAAGAGGTCGGGCTCGACGCCGTACTGCTTCTTCGCGTAGACGAGGTAGGAGCCGAGGCATTCGAGGAGCTCGGGCCACTTGTCGGGCGCGATGCGGCGGCCGTTGGGGCGCTGGTCGTCGGTGCGGGGGTCCGCGTAGAGCCACTCGGGCAGGTGCCAGATGGTGATGGAGTAGGGAATGCCTCGCTTCTGAATCTGCCGGGCGAGGAGGAACTCGCGGCGCAGGTTCGAGTCGGGCTTGTCGTTCGCCGTCAGCGCCGCCCAGTTCGTGTCCTGGGGCGAGGCGTTGTCGTTCTCCGGCTCCCATTCGGCGGGGGTCATCTCGGTGCGGGCCCAGGCGACGCGGAGGTGGTCGAGCGTGTACTGGGTGACGGGCGACTCGATGCCAAAGCAGTAGTTGCCGCCGAAGCCGTCGAGGCGGTAGCGGGGCCTGGCCGCCTCAAGGGTGAGCCGGGCGGGCGACAGGTCGCCCTCGCCCGCGAGGCGGAGCGTGACGTTGAGCGAGGCGGCCTGGCCCTTGGCGAGCGGCGTGCCTGGGATTTTCACCAGGGCCGAGTAGGTGGCGGAGCGCCACACGCGGTTGTCCTGGATCGCCATCGGGCAGGGCGGCTCGAACGTGGCGGCGAGCTTCAGCGGGGAGCCGGGTGCGGCGAACACGGCCTGGCTGGCGAGGCCGGCGAGAAACTGCCGGGTGGGCGGCTGCTCTCTGGGGAGCGGGGCGCTGCCCACCACGCCGGCCTCGCCGCGCAGCTCGCACGTGCCGCCGCCGAAGAGCGCGATGGGGAGGTCGAGCCAGAAGAAGACCCCGGGCGTCTTCACGTCCGTCTCGGCCGTCACGCGGAGCGTGAGCTGGACCGCGCCGTCGGCCTCGCGCAGCGTCTGCTGGTAGTGGTAGAACTCCTTGGGCTTCACCTCGATGCGGCCGGCCCACTTGCGGCCGCCCTCGATGGCCGACGATTCGACTTCCCGGGCCGCGTCCAGGGTCCACACGGGCTTCCAGCCTTCGAGCGGGATGCGCAGGTCGGTGTGGATCGGCACGGGGTCGCCCGCCAGGTCGAGGCACTGGACGCGCCCGTTGCGGTTCGTCTGCGCGATGGCGGCCGCCCGGCCTTGCGCAGCTTGCAGGCATGCCAGAACCGCGATGGCCAGGATCGGTCGGATCATGCCCTTGCCCTTTTCTGCCCCTCGCCGCTGGCATCTTACGCCGTATCGAGACCATCGTCAAGCGCGCCGGGCGTTGCTCTCGGCCGGGAGCGGCATCGGAGCGCGCGCCTGACCCACCCCACGGCGCAACGCCGCTTGACGGGCCGTGGGGGGCGGGGCATGATCCGTCCAGTGCGCCACCCACCCGATTCCAGGAGCACGCGATGGCGAAGTACCGCGTCGCCCAGGTCGGCTGCGGACACCGCGGCAAGAACCACATTGACGGCTTTCTGAAGAACCCCGACCGCTTCGAGCTGGTGGCCCTCTGCGACCTCAATCGCGAACGCCTCGACGCGGCCGCCAGGCAGTTCGGCATCGCCCGGACCTACGCCGACGCCGCCACGATGCTCGAGGCCGAGAAGCCCGACGTCTTCTGCTTCGTCACCCCGCCGAAGGTGCGGCTCGAGATGATCGAGCTGGGCATCCGCCATCGGCCCAGGGCCATCGCCTTCGAGAAGCCGATGGCCACCTCGCTCGCCGAGGCCCGCCGCATCCACGACCTCTGCTCCCAGGCGGGCGTCAAGTACATCGTCTCGCACCAGCAGAAGTACGGCGAGCAGTGGGGCAAGGCCAAAGCCGTCTATGAGCGGGGCGAGATCGGCGGCCTCGTGCGCATTCACGCCTCGTCGCGGGCCTGGCTCTCGCAGCTCGGCACCCACCTGGTGGACTACGTCCTCTGGTTCAACGGCGGCGCGAGGGCCAAGTGGGTGGTCGGCCACGTGCACGGGCGCAAGGGCCTCACGGACAGCCATCCCTCGCCCGACTACACCGAGGGCGAGATCGCCTTCGAGAACGGCGTCCGCGCCTTCATCCAGTTCGGCTATCTTTCGCCCCAGTGGCTCGCGAACGAGAAGTTCTGGACCGATAACCGCATCACCCTCTACGGCACCCACGGCTACGCCTGGGCGAACACCGACGGCGACTGGGCGGCGTTCACGAAGGTGTCGGGCGGCGAGGTCATCGGCGAGGCGCTGCCGCGGTGGCCCGAGCAGGAGAACGTGCTGCTCCAGCCGCGCTACCTCCGCGACTTGGCCGACTGGCTGGACGATGCGACGAAGGTCCACCCCTGCAACGGCGAGATCAGCTATCACGGCTTCGAGATCTGTTCTGCCTTCATCACCAGCGCCCTCGACCATCGCCGCGTGGACCTGCCGCTGGCCGAGACTCCTGCGGAAGATGAGATTGCGCGGCTGGAGCGCGAGTTGCCCGAGGCCTGAGGCGCCTGCCCGTCTGCCCCTATCTGTATCGCCCGAAGTGCTGGATGGCGGACATGAGGAGGCGCATGCTGGCCAGGAGCGAGCCGTTGTTGATGGAGCCGGCGGTGGCGAAGACGAGGCCACGCTGGGCGCGCGCCTGGTCGAAGTCGCGGAGGAACTCGGCGACGATCTTCTCGCTCTCGTTGCGCATGAGGGTGTAGGGCGCGAGCTGGCCGTAGATGACGGCGCGGGGCAGGTGCTCGCGAATCTCGCTCACGGTCACGGTCGGGCCGAAGTTCGTGCCGTTCAAGTCGAGTTTGCCGAGCACGGGCAGAATGTGGGCCATGGCGGAATCCGAGTGCTGGTAGCGGCTGTCGCGGGGGTGCGGGCTGTAGCGCGCCCAGATGCCCTTGAGCACGGGGTAGGCGAACAGCTCGTACATCTCGGGGGTGAGCATGCAGCAGTTGTCGTCGGCGAAGCTGAAGCCGTGGGGGGCGGTCGCGGGCGTGTGGCCCGCCTCCTCGTCGGTGATGCGGGCGATGTCGAGCATCGCGCGCAGGATGAGGCGGCTCCAGCGGCGGGCCAGATCGGGCTTGTCCGCGATGAGGAAGATGACGCCCTCGACGCTGTAGAGCGACATGGCGAAAGTGACCGGCCCGCGCTGGTGGCGGTAGAGGGGGGGCTTGACGCCGAGGGCCATGAGGCGCGCGCGCTCCTCGTCCCAGTTCGGCGGCAGGAGGAAGCGGCGGAGGCCGTCGTCGAGGCGGCGTTCGACGCGGTCGAGGAGGGCCTTCAGCTCGTCGTCGTTGCGCACGCACGGCTGGAGCCACCAGGAGCCCGAGTGCCACTCGTGGTGGGCCTCGAACACGTCGTGCAGGCCCTTGATGGCGGGGTAGCGTCGGGCGGGGTCGCTGGGCCTCTCGCTGAGGAGGCGGCGGCCGACGATCTTCTCGGCCTTGTCGTTATATGCCTTGTTGAGGCCGAGGCGCCAGCCCTCATCGTGCTCGTAGCGCCAGTAGTCCTCCTCGAGGCCGAGTTCGGCGTAGACGCACTCCCCGCTCATCAGGACCCCGAGCGGGCACTGGGGGATATCCGGGCCGAAGGGGTCCTTGATGGCCGCCTCCTGGTCGGCCCAGAAGCGCTCGAGGTCCACGGGCGCCAGGCCGTCCTTCTTCTTCGTCTCGCGCACGAGGCGGGCGGGGATGTCCTTGCGGGGCCACGAGGCAAAGCCGCGCATCGGGGTCAATCTCTCCTCCTTTCAGGTCCGCGGAAGCGCCCCGCAAACGGTCATTCTGAGCGGAGCGCAGCGTAGCGAAGAATCTCTCAGGGGAGCGGCTAACGGCCGGCCATGCGCCCGGATTGCGGCTCTGTCCTCCGAGAGATTCTTCGCTTCGCTCAGAATGACACCGGGCGCATCACGGATTCTCCCTCTTCAGTTCCAGCCACGCGAGTTCCAACGGCGTCAAGGCCATCCCGGCTGCCGCGACGCAAGAGTCTACCTCGGCGATGGTGGCCGGGCCGACGAGGGCGATCATTGGGGCGGGCAGGTTGAGGACGTAGGCGAGGGCGATCTGGATGGCCGCCAGGCCCTTGGCCTTGGCCAGCTTGCGCGCGCGGGCGAGCTTCTCGAAGTTGGCCCGGATGGGATGGTACACGCGCCGCAGGTCGGGATTGGGGTCGTTGGGGCCGCTGGAGTCGAGGAAGAAGCCGCGGGCCTGGCTCGACCAGGCGACCAGCGGCACGCCGCTCGCTGCGTGCCACGCGACGTCCGCCTCGCTCGCCTGCGTGCAGTCGGCCCAGAACGGCTCGGCGGCCGTTGCGAGGCAGACGTGGGGGCTGGAGACCGCCATGCCCATCAGCCCTTTCCTCGCGGCATACTCGTTGGCCTCGCGGATGCGGGCGACGGTCCAGTTCGACCCGCCGAAGGCCCGGATCCGCCCCTTCGCCACCTCGTCGTTGAGGGTCTCCACGATGTCGCCCACGGGCACGGCGGGGTTGTCGCGGTGGGCGACCCAGAGGTCAATGTAGTCCGTGCCGAGCCGCTGAAGGTTGCCGGCGATGGCCTTGCGGATGTTCTCGGGGCTCACGAGTTTCACGTCGGCGCAGCCCTTGTCGAGAATCACCCAGTCGGCGCGGCAGTTGCGCTCGGCCAGGTACTGGCCGATGGCGAGTTCGGACTTTCCGCCGCCGTAGACCTCGGCCGAGTCGATCAGGTTGCCGCCGTGGGCGTGGAAGCGGTCGAGCAGCTCGAAGACCAGCTCCTTGCGTTCCGGCGAGAAGATCATCGAGCCGATGCCCAGGCACGACACGTCGCGGCCAAGCTCCCGAATCCGCACCATCTTCATCGAGGGTCATCCTGCACAAATGGTTTGCCGCCTGGCCCGGGCGTTCCTTCACCGGGCGCGCAGTCACAGTAGGTTACCCTAACGCCGTCTTCGCCGCAAGCAGATGCCCCAGGTGGCGCGGCGCCCGAGCCCATCGCCCGCCCGGTGCCTGCCGAATGGCGCAGGGTTTGCATCAGACTCTCGCAAGCGCCTAACAGCCTGCGGATACAAAGGAGATGGGGGGGGGACGCCTGGCGCCGAACGGCAGGCGGCGCGGCGTCCCACCCCTGCCATCTCACAGGTACCTTCGCGCAAGGAGCACCACGATGACGCAAGCGATTGGCGAAGCCGCGGGCAAGGTGTGGAACGCCCTCAGCGGGAATGGCGGCGCGACGGTTGCCGAGCTCGCCCGCAAGACGCGGCTGTCCCGAAACGTCGTCGAGCGCGCCCTCGGCTGGCTCGCACGCGAGGACAAGCTGGTCTTCGATAGGGCCAGGAACGTGGAGACCGTCCGCCTCAAGTGAGCGCTTCCCCTGGCGGGCCGGCCGCTCGGGCTCCCCGGTTCCTCCCGCGCGAGGCCCGGGCAACCTGCGGAGAAAGGAGCGTCCCCGTGAACACCATCCTGATCCTCGAGCCCAGTCGCAACCAGCGCCTGCTGTTGCAGGAGGAGCTGGAAAGCGAGGGCTACCTGGCTCTCCCTGTCGCCACGGTGGCAAAGGCCCGCCTGGAACTCGTCCGCAGGGCAGTGGACCTGGCCATCGTCGAGGTCGGCCACGTCAGCGCGATTCGCATGGACCTCTTCGGTCTTCTCTATCAGCTCCACGCCCGCCTTCCCGTCGTCGCCTACACGGGCTACCAGCCCGAGGACAACGGCCCCATCGCCCAACTGGCAACCGCCTACGTCGTCAAGAGCTCCAACCTCGACCCGCTGCTGGAGGCCGTGCGCCGCCTCCTCCCGGTGCCGCGGCCCGCGGCGCTGTCGCCCTTCCTCCAGCACGCCCCCGAGGCACTGCTGCGCAGCGAACCAGTCGGACAGCTCTGAATAGCCCGCCCCGCGGGTAGGCAGAGAATGCCCAGCGCCGCCAACGGCTACTCGCCGGCTCCCGCCACCTTGTAGGTGAGGATGGCGACGCCGGGGCGCCCGGGGATGGCGATGAGGAGGCCATCGTCGAGGAGCTGGCGCCCCGGGAGCTTCACGGGCTTGCCCTCGTCGAGGTTGGTGACGGTGTACTCGGCGGCAGGGTCGAGGCCGCGGAGGCGGAATTGGGCGGCGACGTAGGGGCTGTCGGGCCGGCGGAATGCCTGCACCACGCCCTCGCCCGGCTCCGGGCCGTCGAATTGCCAGGCCATCCACGCGCTGTTGTCGAGGCTGTAGGGCGTCAGCGGGTAGAAGTCGCCGTAGTAGTGCTTGCTGATCGCCCGCCACTGGCCGACCAGTTTGCGCAACTTGTCGTAGTCAATGTCCTTCACCCGCAGGTCAATGCCGCAGCCGAGGCTGGGCGCGGCGTTGCTCCAGAAGGCGTAGGGCTGGACGGGTGTCTTGCCGCCGCCGTAGTAGGGCGCGTTGTCGCAGGCCACGGTGCCCGTGCCGTGGTAGGGGAGCCAGAAGGACAGGCCGTAGGTCATCCCCTGGTGGCCGGTGGCCTCGAAGGCGTAGTCGCTCCGCCACAGGGGCACGGCCCGCCGCATCGTCTCCAGGTCGTTCCGCCGCCCGCCGCTGGCGCAGGAGTCAATGAGCAGTTTCGGGTGCCGGCGGAGCAACTCGTCCCAGTAGGCCAGATAGCCGGTGACGTGCTTGATCTCGGTGATGCCCTGGCGGTCGGGCGCGTCGTTGGCCCGCCAGTAGCCGAGGGGGTCGAAATTGAAGTCCTGGCGATACAGGTCAATGCCCTGCTCGGTGATCAGCTTGTCCACGTGCTCCGTGAGCCATTTCCGCGCCTCGTCGTTGCCGAGGTTGAGGAGGCGGTTGCCGCCCGGCTTGCCCAGGAGCCATTCGGGGCGGTTCTCGGCCAGCCAGGTGCCATCGGCGACCCGCTCTGGCTCGAACCAGACGACGATGCCCATGCCTTTGGCGTGGGCGTGATCGCTGATCGGCTTGAAGCCCTTGGGGAAGCGCTTCGGGTCCACCTCCCACGTGCCGACCTGCGGCCAGCCCTTCTCCTGGATGTACCAGCCGGCGTCCATCCACCAGTAGTCGAGCTTCAGCCCCTCCTCGAGGAAGCGGTTGATGAACATGATCTGGTTTTCGGTGTTGGCGTCTATCATCTCGTTGTAGGCGCGGGAGCTGGCCGCGACGAACTGCGGCGGGGGCAGTTTCCCCCCAGGCTTGGGCATCGAGTGGGCCATCATCCAGCGGCGCCAGAGGTTCTGCGCGCGAATCCAGTCGCCGCCCTTCCAGAACTGGAGGACCATGAGCGGCGAGCGGACCTCTTCGCCTGGGAGAAGCTTGAAGTGTGTCAGCTCTTGCCCCGCGCGGATGCGGAGGCCGGTGCTGCCGTTGCGGGCAAAGGTCGCTGCCCACTGCCCCGGCCAGCCGACGACGACGATCAGCCCTTCCCTGCTGTCGGCTGTGGGCGGGGTGTCCTCACCCCGCGTCTGTGTGGGCGGGGCCTCTGTGCCCCGCGTCTGTGTGGGCGGGGTGTCCTCACCCCGCGTCCCCCACTCGATGTTGAAGTAGGACCAGTCGGTGTTGGTCGGCCTGCCGCCGGCCGCGGCGATGCGCTTCGTGGCGTTCGGCTTCAGCTCGGTCAGGAGCGGCCCGTAGTCGCCCTTGCTGCACGGCGAGCCGACCGCGTGGTGGAGAAGGAACTCCTGTTTGCCGCTGCGGACGACCTGGGCGTCGAGGGCCTGGATGTCGGCCAGGATCGGCGTGTCGGCCTTGCCCGTGTTCTTGAAGTAGAGGGCCCACTCGACCGTTGGGAAGTCGTGGTACTCGATGGCCACACAGCGCAGCGCGAGGCCCGTCCTGGGGTCGGTGTAGGACACGACGTGCTCGGTGCGGGCGTCGTCGAGCTTGCGGCTCGCCTGCTTCCGCTCCCAGGTCGGCAGCAGCGTAGCCGAGGGCTGGCCGCCATAGGTGAACGAGAAGGGCGGCCCGACCTCGAGTAGTCCCTGCTCCTCAATGAAGGGCAGGTCGCCGAGCCACACCTCCTTGCCGTCGGCGAGCACCACCTTGGCGTCCGCCCAATCGCTCTGGTCGCACGAGATGCCGTCGCCCGCGTCGCCGACCTCCAGGATGAACTCTGTCGCGCCGCCGAGGTCAACGGCCACGGGCACGGGCGGCATCCCCTCGCGCAGGACGCCCGACTTGAATGCCTGCTTGCCGCCGACGCTGACGCCGAAGACCACGCTCCCCCGCCCGCCGCTCGTCTGCTCATTGGAGTCCACACCCACGGCGGCGGAGAACGTCTTCCCCGGCCCTGGCAGCCGCACGACCACCTTGCTCACCGCGTGGCAGAACAAGCCGCGGGTGAACTCACGGCCGGCGAGTTTCAGCGGCTTTCCGCCGCGGTTGTTCCTGATCACTGGGTCGTTATTCGCCAGCACCAGCAGCCCCGGCTCGGCCTTTTTCCCCGGCGCGGGGGCTTCAAATCGTGCGGCCACCCACTTCCGCGCGCCGGCCAACTCTTCGGCTGTGGGCGCAACGCCCAACGCTTGCTGAACGGCTGCCACGAGGAATGCCCCCAACAAGAGGCCACTGTAATTCATGGTGCTTTCCCCCCAATCGAGAATGCGGCCATGCCCGCCGCGATGGCGAGCATGGCGCCGTACTGGAGCGGCGTGAGCGGCACGCGAAAGAGCACGGCGATGGAGCCCTGGGCGCACAGGAACGCCCCGCCCGTGCCGAGACCGAGCGCCAGGTTCGGGTTCATCGCCTTGTAGAGGATCATGAGGAAGACGATGCTGGAGGCGCCGAAGACGTTGCCGAGGATGAAGCCGAGCGCGCCCTTCCCCGGCGTGCGGCTGCCGTAGGCGAAGAAGAGCTGGGCGATGGCCTGCATCGCCCAGAAGATGCCGAGCCACAGGTAGTGCATGGGGGTCTCGCCCTCCTGCTCACTCGCAGTCGAACTTGAGGCCCATGCTCGCGCGCAACTTGTCCATCGTGCGGGCCTGGCCGAGGCTGTCGTCCCAGGTCATCGCGGTCGGCTTGGCCTGGCGGCGGCGGAGGTTCTCGGCCACGGTGAGGGCCTCGTTGGCGTAGAGGTCGCGGCCATACTTGACCTCGATGGTCTCCGTCTTGCCCTCGGCGCTCACGATGAGCTTGGCGTTCTCGTCCGACGGGAACCAGGGGTTGGTGACGACGATGCTGCCCTTCGAGCCGTAGACGTTGGCCATCGAGGGCGTGCCGCACTGGGTGCCGCAGGCGAACGTGGCGACGACGCCCGAGGGGAACTGGAGGACGCCCGTGGCATACTCGTCCACGCGGCTCTGCTTGCCGATGCGGGCCACTGCGTGACAGGTCTTCGGCTCCTCGCCCGCCACCAGGCGGCAGAACGACACGCAGTAGCAGCCCACATCCATCAGCCCGCCGCCGGCGAGCGGGTTCGACATGCGGATGTTCTGGAGCTGGAGCCCCATGTTGAAGGCAAAGGCCGACTGGAGCACACGCACCTCGCCGATCGTGCCCGCCTCGATGATCTCGAGCAGCCGCTTCCACTGCGGATGGCAGCGGTACATGAAGGCTTCCATGAAGAACACATCGCACTGCTTGACCACGCGGAGCACCCTGCGCAACTCGGCCGCGTTGATCGTGACCGGCTTCTCGCACAGGATGTGCTTGCCCGCCCTGGCCGCCTTGATGCTCCACTCGGCGTGAAGCGAGTTCGGCGTCGAGATGTAGACCGCGTCCACGTCCTTGTCGGCCAGCAGTTCCTCGTACGAGCCATAGGCGCGCGCGATCTTGTGCTCCTCGGCGAACTTCTGCGCCTTCGCAAGGTCGCGCGAGCCGACCGCCAGGGCCGTCGCCTGCTCGGGTATCGTGGCGAGGCCCTTTGCGAAGCGCCGCGCGATCCCCCCTGCCGCCAGCAAGCCCCAACGCAAGTGCTTCATCGCCTGCTCCTTCCAGTTATCCCTCGATGAGGCCCGCACAAGCCGATGGCCGACCGGCAGGTATCTTACGCCTCGCCCCCCGCGGCGTCAAGGCGTGATCCCGGCACTGCGGGCCGTAGCTCGTCCCAACGCTCCAGCGCTCGTACAGTGCCAGTACCGACAGCCGGGGCCATGTTGATTGATCGGATTTGGAGTTGCCAAATGTCAACATGCCATTAAGCCATGCAGCCAAAGCCTTTACGCCTCATATACGCCGGATCGGCCTAGGCGGCAGTTGACGTCCGTCAACATTCGCCTGCGCGCCGCCATTCTGGCAGGTGCCGGATAGAACTGCTGGACGACTTATGTGTAGCTTAGACAACCACTTAGGCCGCATCCTCGATACCGAGAATCGCGATGGTGGCTGGCATGCGGTTTGCTGCTTTCAATGATGTGTCATGGGTGGGGTATGAGGTTATGGGCCTGGGCTGTGCCTCAACAGGGTTGCTGAGGTCCGAAAGGGACCTCCGAAAGCGGATACAAGGGGAATCAGATGAAGAGGCTGTTGGCGGGGCTTTTCATTGTCTTGATCGCGGCGAATGCATGGGCGTTGCCGCTGATTGATGACTTCAGTACGGGGCCGATCTTCCCGCCCTTCTCGGGGCCGACGATCCCGGGCGCCGTGCAGATTCCCGTGCCGACCTACGGGGCCTATGTGACCCCGATGGCTGCACCGGCGGCCTGGGGCGGGATGCGTGCGTGGACGATCAACACCGTGGTCCTCGCCCCCACCGACACCTCGCAGCTCACCATCTTCGGCGGGTCGGCGGCCTACAGCAATTCCTCGACGATGCAGGGCTACATGCAGCTCGGCTATGGAAGCTATGCCGGCGTGCCCCAAAGCGCGGACTGGACGGGGGTGCACGGCCTTCTGGTGAAAGTGACCGGCTCGGATGGTCTGTTCACGCGCATCACCGCCGAGTTGACGACTTCCGGGGGGGTGAATTTCGTCCCGCCGGCCAGCGGCCCGCTCGTCAGTGCCGCGGGCACCTACGAGTTGCCGTTCTCTTCGTTCACCGCGGGCGGCGGCACCCTCACCCTCAGCAACGTGCAGGGGGTGCGGATCACGTTCAGCAGCCTGGTGGCAGATGGCGCCAGCACAGGCGCCGACATCACGCTCGGCAATGGCGGCATCCTGCTGACCCCCGAGCCGACGACGTTGCTGCTGCTGGGGGTGGGGCTCGTGGGCCTGGCCCGCCGGCGCCGCAAGAGTTGAGACCGCACGCGCCGATTGCAGTTGCAAGCTCAGGTGCCCTGGCCGTTTGCGGCCAGGGCACTTCTCTTTGAGCGGCAGATGCGGCCGGGCGCGTTCACCGGGCTGACGCGGGGATCAGTTCGTACGTCGCGCGTGGCCGCGAGGTGAAGACGGCCAGCCCAGGCTCCGGGCGCTCGACTCGAACCGCCTGGCCCTCGGCCCTGACTTCGAGCGGGATGTCCGCCCGCACGCGGCACGGGCCGCCGAGGGCCGAGCGAATCGTTGCCGACGACACCCGGCCGTCCCTCCACGAGATGTCCACTCCGAACCCGCCGCGGGCGCGCAGGCCCTTCACGCTGCCGGCCGGCCAGGCCTTCGGCAGGGCGGGCAGCAGGTGCACGGCCCCCGCATGGCTCTGAAGCAGTATCTCGGCGATGCCCGCTCCGCCCCCGAAATTGCCGTCAATCTGGAACGGCGGGTGGGTGTCGAACATGTTGGGCAGGGTGCTCTTGGAGATCAGCTCGCTGAGCACCTTGTAGGCGCGGTCGCCATCCTCCAGGCGTGCCCAGAGGTCCACCTTCCAGGCCTTGGACCAGCCCGTGCCGCCGTCGCCGCGGTGTTCGAGGGAGCGCTTCGCCGCGGCGGCGAGCTTGGGCGTGCTGTGCGGGGTGATCTCGTCGCCGGGGTGCAGGCCCCACAGGTGCGAGACGTGGCGGTGCTGGTTCTTCGGGTTGTCCTTATCCTCAAGCCACTCCTGGAGTTGGCCGTACTGGCCGATCTGGTTGGGCGCGATCCGGGCGCGCAGGTCGGTGAGCTGGTGGCGCAGGTCGTCGTCCACGCCAAGGATTTCGCTGGCGCGGATGGTCCAGCCGAACAGGCTGCGGATGATCTGGTGGTCCATCGTCGGGCCCATCACCAGGCCGCCCTGCTCGGGGGAGTTGGAGGGGCCGCTGATGAGGCAGCCGGTCTTGGGGTCCTTCACCAGGAAGTCCACGAAGAAGAGCGCCGCCTCCTTGAGCACGGGGTAGGCGCGCTTGGCCAGGAACTCCTTGTCGCCGCCGAACTCATAGTGCCACCACAGGTGTTGGCATAGCCAGGCGCCGCCTGTGATCCAAATGCCGTGGTTTGAGGCATTTATGGGGGCGGTGCCGCGCCAGAGGTCGGTGTTGTGGTGGAGCACCCAGCCGCGGCAGGCGTAGTGCTCCCTGGCCACGCGGCGGCCCGTGGCCACGCAGTCGTCAATCAGGTCGAAGAGCGGCAGGTGGCACTCGGCCAGGTTCGCGGGCTCGGCCGGCCAGTAGTTCATCTCGGTGTTGATGTTCACGGTCCACTTGCTGTCCCAGGGGGGCCGCATCTGGTCGTTCCAGATGCCCTGGAGGTTGAGGGGTTGTGAGCCGGGCCGCGAGCCGGCGATCATGAGGTAGCGGCTGTATTGAAAGTAGAGAGCGGCGAGCTGGGGGTCCGCGGGGCCGAACGCCTTGATCCGCACGTCGGTGGGTTGTTGGGCGGCGTCGGTCGTGCCGAGGTCGAGGCTCACGCGGCGGAAGAGGGCCCGGTGGTCGGCCACGTGGGCGGCGCGGAGGGCGTCGTAGTTCTTCGCGCCAATGGCCGCGAGGGCCTTGGCGCAGCGCTCGGCGGGGTCGGCCGAGATGTCGTGGTAGTTCCTGTGGCTCGTGGCGCCGACGAGGAGGAACGTGGCGGCGTTGGCGCCCTTGACGTCGATGCCCGCGTCGGTGGCCGTCGTCTCGCCGCCGTCGGCGACGGCCCGGAGCCGCGCCTCGAACCGGATGCCCGTGGGCGGGTCGGGGTTCGCGCCCTGGTAGTCGTGGGGCTTCACTTGGCCGGCCAGCACAAGCAGGCCGCCCTCGGCCTTCGTCGCCGAGCCGGGATGCGGGCTGGAGAGCGAGGCCGTGAGGCTCAACTGGCCGGGCTTGTCGGCCGTGATGCGCACGACGATGGCCTGGTCGGGGAAGCTGGCGAACACCTCGCGCTGGAACGTCACGCCGCCGGCCCTATAGCGGGTCGTGGCCACGGCCTGGTCGAGGTCGAGCGCGCGGCGGTAGTCGCTCGCCTCGGCGTGGCCGGGGAAGACGAGCTTGAGGTCGCCGAACGGCTGATAGGGCACCTGGCGGAGCGGCACGCTCATCATCTCCCTGCCCGCGAGTTGTTCGGCCTCGCGCTGCTTGCCCTCGAAGAGCAGTTGCCGCACCTGGGGCAGGAACCTGGCGGCGCCCGCGTGCGCGTAGTCGTGCGGCTGGCCGGCCCAGAGCGTGTCGTCGTTGAACTGGATGCGCTCCTCGGCTGTGCCGCCGAACACCATCGCGCCGAGGCGCCCGTTGCCCACGGGCAGCGCCTCGGCCCACTGCTTCGCGGGCTGGCGGTACCAGAGCGCGAGGTCGTTCTCCGCGGCGGCCACGGCGGCGGCCAAGCTCAGGCCGCCCAGGACCAGAAGGCCCCATTCGCTCACTGGCCGGCTCCCTTCTTCGCGCAGCATTTCTTGAACTTCTTGCCACTGCCGCATGGGCAGGGGTCGTTGCGGCCCACGCTGTGCGGAGAGCGCACGGGAAGGACGGGTGCGATCGGCCCGAATGGCTCTCTGTCGGTCCACTCGTGGGCCTCATCGTCGCCTTCGTCGTCCGTCCAGTCCTCCTCCTCATCCGGATCTTCGTCGGCGTCCTCCCAGTCTCTTGCTCTCTTCTCGAGGCGGGACTCATACCACTCGCGCAGGCATGTGTGGTTGGTCTCGAGCCACTTCTCCACTGGCTGGTCCCAATCGGCGGGGAACGGCTCGTAGTCCAGTTTGCCCCGCATCAGCAGCAACGCGTCTCGGGTGTCGGGGTCGCGGGTGACCCGGTACACGCGCTGAACAAGCGGCAGGGCCTCGTGGCGCTTCATCTTCGCCAGCGTCCAGGCCGGGCATGACGCGAGCATGGGGTCCATTTTCCTCATCTCGGCGCGTTCGAGGGCGCGCACGCAGTACTGAGCCACCTGCTCGCGGAGCGCCGCGTCGTCGCACGTGATGGCCAGTTCGGTGAGTTCCCAGAGGGCGAATGCTCCCGGAAAGTAGCGGCGTCGCCGGTCCAGGGCCTCGAGAATCTGCGGCAGCATGCAGGCGCCCAGCGAGGCCGTGGCCGCTTCGAGGAGTTCCATCATCACATCGTCCTCGCGGTCGCTCGCGCAGAACAGCTCATCGAGGAAGAACCGCCCGATGGCCTGGCGCGTCGGCTCCGCGAGCCGCGGCGCGGCCAGGGCCACGATGGCGGGCACGTAGCAGCACACGTAGCTGCACTTCTCGTACGGGCGCTCCATGGAGCGCTCATAGAGGTCCTGAAGCTCGTCCCACAGCGGCGGATGGGCGGCCAGGGCGTCGGCGAACTGCTTCAGCGCGTCCCAGGGAATCTCGGCGTCAATGACGTGCTGGAGTTCCTCCCAGGGGAGTGCATCGGCGATTTCGTTCGGCATGGGTCGGTGTCCGTCTCTCAAGGGGTTAGAGGGTCCACGGCTCGCGCAGGACGCGCGAGCGCCTCCGGTTGGCCTCGTCGTCGCCCAGGAAGCACTCGGTCTTGGGGTCCCACTTGAGCGGCCGCCCAAGGCGGATGCACAGGTTGGCGGCGTGGCAGATGGTGGTGGCGCGGTGCGCGGCCTCGGGGTGGCAGATGGTGCGGGCGCGCGACTTCACGCAATCGAGGAAGTTGCGCGCGTGGTCGCCCGTGTGCGCCCAGCTTCGGGCCGCGATGGCCCGCAGGCGCAACAGGTCGCTCGGTTCGGCGGTCACGACGTTGGTCTGGTCGTCCACCTGCACCCAGCCGGCCGAGCCGACGAAGCGGATGTGGCGCGCCTCGAACGTGCCGCTGGAGCGGAGCACGATCTGGATGCCGTCGGCGTAGGTGCAGCGGATGTCGGCGGTCACGGGCGTCTCGGAGAAGGCCGTGGGGTCGAACGTCGCTTCGCCCTCGTAGGCCACAGGGCCGGTGTCGTCGCGGTCGAGCGCCCATTGGGCGATGTCGGTGTAGTGGCAGCCCATGCCGATGATCGGGCCGCCGCCAGTGTCCCAGAAGTAGTTCCAGCCGCTCACCCGCGCGTTCGTGTACGGGTGCCAGGGGGCGGGGCCGAGCCACATATCGTAGTCGAAGCCGGGCGGCACGGGCCGCGGGGCTTCGAGGCGCACGGTCGGCCCCTCCCACTGCTGGCAGACGATGGTGTGGAGCTTGCCGAGGAGGCCGCGGCGCACGACCTCGGCCTGGAAGCGGTAGGAGTCGACCGAGCGGCGCTGGTGGCCGGCCTGGTAGACGCGGCGGTAGCGGGCCATTGTCTCGACCAGGGCGCGGCCCTCGGCGATGGTGATGCTGATGGGCTTTTCGGAATAGACGTCCTTGCCCGCCTGAGCGGCGAGGATGGCGGCGGGCGTGTGCCAGCGGTCACCCGTGGCGATGAGCACGGCCTCGATATCCTGGCGGTCGAGCAGGGCGCGGAAGTCGTTGTAGTCCACGCAGTCCGTGTTGGCGTAGCGGGCATCCACGCGGGCCTTGCCCGCGCGGCGGCGGGCGGCCTGGCAGTCGGCCAGTGCGAGGCAGCGGAGGTCGGCGAACTCCATGAAGTGGTCGAGCACCACGGTGCAGCGCCCGCCGTAGCCGATCACGCCGAGGGCGATCTGGTCGCTCGGCGGCGCCTGGCCCTCGGCGCCGAGGGAGGAGGAGCGCACGATGGCCGGCGCGGCGGCCAGCCCCATCGCCTCGGCCGCGCGCCGAAGGAACGCACGCCGCTCAACAGGTTTGACCATCGCGGCCTCTCCCGACACAACGCAGGAGACTCTTCTGCCCGTCAACCTGGACTCCGCCTTTTCCCCTGCGCGCATTATACCCCTCATGGGCTCGGGGTCAAAGGCCGCCGTTGGGTGCGCGTGTCGCCCCGTTGGGGCTCCGAGCATGCCCAAGGCCAGAACTGGGGTTGCCTCGGTGGCCGGGTCTGGCCCGCCTGCTCAGGTTGCTGCGCCGCACGGGCGGCAAGAGCACCCTCAAGCGGCCGCTTGGGGGTGGCGTCCACGACGCGGAACTGCCCCCCGCTCGGGTGCCCCCCTCAACGGCTTCATTGAGGGGGGCCCCTTGGACGGAGGCAATCCCATGCCCCCCACGCCAGTTACCCTGAGAACGGCAGCCAACCCCTCGGTTGCCGCTTGCCTTGACCTGTCCGGACAGGTATCCTGGGGGCTGGACGTTTCCGCCACGGAGGCTGCGCGATGAACAGGGTCAGCAGACGGCATTTCCTCGGCACGGCAGCGGCGGCCACAATGGCGGCCCATCCGCTCGTCAGCGGACAGGCCGCCCGCAAGCCCAACCTTCTCGTCCTCCTCGCCGACGACCTGGGCTACGGCGACCTGGGCTGCTACGGCCAGAAGCAGATCAAGACACCCCGCCTCGACCGCCTGGCCGCCGAGGGCATCCGCTTCACCGACGCCTATGCCGGTTCCACCGTGTGCGCCCCCTCGCGCTGCGCGCTGATGACCGGCCTCCACATGGGCCACGCGCTCGTGCGCGGCAACGCCAACGTGCCGCTGCGGCCGGACGACGTGACGGTGGCCCAGGCCCTCAAGCGGGCGGGCTATGCCACGGGCGCCATCGGCAAGTGGGGACTCGGCGAGGCCGGCTCCACCGGCATCCCCACGCGGCAGGGCTTCGACTCCTGGTTCGGGTACCTCAACCAGAATCACGCCCACAACTACTACCCGACCTTCCTCTGGCGCAACGAGGAGAAGGTGGCGCTGAAGAACGTCGTGCCGAAGGAGGACGCCCAGGGCGGCGGCATCGCCTCCGAGCGCGTGGAGTACAGCCACGACCTCTTCGTCCAGGAGGCCCTGGCCTTCGTCGAGAAGCACAAGGACCAGCCCTTCTTCCTCTACCTCGCCCTCACCATCCCCCACGCCAACAACGAGGCGGGCAAGGAGGGGATGGAGGTGCCCAGCGACGAGCCCTACAGCGACGAGGACTGGCCGCAGGCCCAGAGGAACCTGGCCGCGATGGTCACCCGCATGGACCGCGACCTCGGCCGGCTGTTCGACCACCTGAAGAAGCTGGGCCTTGACGACGACACGATCGTATTCTTCTCCAGCGATAACGGCCCGCATCGCGAGGGGGGCAACAACCCCGACTTCTTCGACTCCAACGGCCCGCTCCGCGGCATCAAGCGCGACCTCTACGAGGGCGGCATCCGCGTGCCGATGATCGTCCGCTGGCCCGGCCACATCCAGCCGGGCACGGTGAGCGGCTTCCCCTGGGCCTTCTGGGACTTCCTGCCGACTGCGTGCGACATCGCCGGCGTCGAGCCGCCGAAGGGCATTGACGGCCTCTCCGTCCTCCCCGCCATCCTGGGCAAGGAGCAGAAGGGGCACGGGTATCTCTACTGGGAGTTTCACGAAGGCGGCTTCAAGCAGGCCGTGCGAATGGGCCCCTGGAAAGCCGTCCGACTGGGCACTCAGCGACCCATCGAGCTCTACGACCTCGCCACCGACCTCGGCGAGCAGACCGACGTGGCCGACAAGCATCCCGACGTCGTGGCCACGATGGCCGACATCCTCAAGGCCGCCCGCACCGACTCCAAGGAGTGGCCCATCCGTGAGGGGCCGCGACCCAAGAGCAGGCAATGAGAATGGAGCCGCCCATGCGTCCGCGTCCTCTGGCCGTCCTATCGGTCCTATTCGTCCTATCGGTCCCATCCGTTGGCGGCGGGGCCGCCGAGCAGCCGTGGCAGGTGACCGGCATCGGCGGGGGCGGCGGCATGTTCACCCCCGCCGCCTCGCCCCACGACCCCGACCTGATGCTGATGTCGTGCGACATGAGCGGCAGCTACCGCTCGCTCGACGGCGGAAAGCACTGGGAGATGATCCACTGGAGCCAGCTCCACTCCTCGCTCAACTGCCGCCCGCTCTTCGGCAGCGAGCAGGGCATCTACTGGGCCAGCGGCCCCGAGCTGAAGCTGAGCAAGGACAAGGGCAAGACCTGGGCGGCCGTCGTTCCGGGCGAGAAGCCCTGGGGCAACGCCGCCATCACCCGCCTCGCCGTCGTCCCGGGGAATCCCATCCTCGTTGTTGGCACCGATACCGGGCTCTGGCGTTACCACGAGCGCGACAAGACCTGGTCCCAGTGCCTCACGGGGAAATGCTACGCCGTGGTCGCGCAGGACAGCGTGATCTGCGCTTCGGTGGACCTCAAGTACTTCATGAGCTTCGATGACGGCGCGACATGGAAGCAGCAGGAGATCAAGCTCGCCAAGGGCGACGACATCCAGACCGTTGCCGGCGGCTTCCAGGCCCTCGCAGGAAACGGCAGGCTCTTCGGTCTCATCTTCAAGGTCGGTGTGCTCAAGTCCGATAGCACGGGGTCACGTTGGACCCTCGTTGATCAATTCCGCGACTGCAACGATATCCACGTGGCCACGCCCCAGGTCGCCTATGCCGCCCAAGAGGGCCAGCGGGGCGAGCGCGGCATCTGGCGCACCCGCGACGGCGGAAAGACCTGGGAGAATTGCTTCCGCATGACCGGCCCGAAGGCCAACGTCGAGCGCTCGTGGGTCCAGACCGAGATTCACTGGGGCTACTACATCACGCCCCTCGGCTTCGGAATCAGGCCCGGCGATCCGAAGGTTGCAATGGTCACAACACAGGGCGACATCTACATCACCCGCGATGGCGGCGACACCTGGCAGCAGGCGATGAACACGCCCGCGGGCAAGCAGCCCGACGACGGACGGCCACGCTTCGCCTCCAACGGCCTCGAGGTCACGAGCTGCTGGGAGTACCTGTTCGACCCCTTCGAGCGGGACCGCCGCTACATCGCCTACACGGACATCGGTTTCGCCCGCTCGCTCGACGCCGACAAGACGTGGAGCTGGGCGGCCAGGGGCTGCCCCTGGTCGAACACCTTCTACAAAGTCGTCTTCGACCCGGCCGTGAAGGGCAGGCTCTACGCCGCCACGAGCAACCGCCACGACATCCCGCACTGGACCCACACCGACGCGAACCGCCCCGGCCACGCGGGCGGCGTGTGCGTCAGCGACGACCACGCCCAGTCCTGGCGCGTCCTCGGCACAGGCCAGCCGAAGCTCCCCTGCACCTATCTCTGCCTCGACCCGAAGACGACCCAAGAGCCCCTGACCCTCTACGCAACTTTCTATGAGGGGGGTGTCTACAAGTCCACCGACTCCGGCCAGACCTGGGTGAAGAAGTCCGAGGGCCTCGGCAACCCCGGCAACCTCCACGCCTACATGGTCAAGGTGCACCCCAAGACGGGCGACGTCTTCTGCTCGATCACCGCCCATCGCGTGGGCGGCCGCGACTTCCCCGTGCCCGGCGGGCTCTGGAAGTCCACCGATGGCGGCGGGAGCTGGGCGGACATCACGAAGACCCTCGGCCTCAAGTGACCCGGCGGCTTCGCGCTCCACCCCGACGACCCGAACACGATCTACCTCACCGCGGGCACCGTGCCCGGCGGCCCGCAGGGCGGCGTCTACAAGACGACCGACGGCGGGAAGACGTGGGCGCGCGTGATCGGCGACGCCGACTTCGCCAAGAGCGCCCCGCCGGGCTACGTCCATTGCTTCTTCGTCAATCTCCACCCCGACAGGCCCGACTGGGTCTACGCCGGCACGGGCAGCCACGGCCTGTGGCTGAGCCAGGACGCGGGGAAGACCTGGCGGCGCTTCGACGCTATCCCCTTCCGCGCCTGCCAGAACGTGGCGTTCGACCCCGAGGACAGGACCGTGATGTACGTCACCACCTTCGGCGGCGGAGTGTGGAGGGGCCGCTGCGAGCCGTGAGGCTGGGGCACACGAAAGGGAGACCAGCATGTTGAGAGCGCGATGTGGCAGGGCGGGAATGACCTCGTGGGGCGCCGTGGCGTGCGGCTTCTCGACGCTGTGCGTGTGCGCCACGGCGATCGTCATCACACAGATGATCCTGAACCGGGGCCAGGGCGAAGCGGCGGTTCCCAAGCCCCCGATCGGCCCGGGCCCTGCGCCCGCGCCGACACCGCCAGTGTCGGTCGCGCCGATTCCGCCCGTTCCCGCGCCTGCGATGCCCCCGGCCACAACTCCGCCCGCGCCGGCGAAGGTCGAGGGGAATCTCGTGCGCAACGGCGGCTTCGAGACCCTCGGCGGCGAGGGGGCCTCGCTCTTCGAGGCCTGGGGCTATTGGGGCCGCTGGGAGAACGGCAACTACACGCTCGAAAGCGCCCCGGGCCACACGGGCAAGTACAGCGCGCGGATGAGCTGCGTGACGCCCGGGCGCGGCGGCCTCTCACAGAGGCTCCAAGGCTGCAAGCCAGGGGACAAGCTCCAGATCACCTTCTGGGCAAAGGCCGACAAGGCCGTCGGCGGGCGCCTGTTCCTCAACCTCGAGGGCACCCCCGGCGACGGCTGGGCCTCGATGGACATCAAGCCCGGCACCTACGACTGGCAAGAGTTCACCAAGGTCGTCACCTGCCCGCCATCGTCGGCGCCCGACTACAACATCGTCATCTTCTTCTACAACAAGACCCAGGGCGACGTGGCGATTGACGACATCGCCGTCGTGAAGCTCGCACCGTAGGATTGCCCGATGAAGGCCCCGCAAGCGCTGATCGTGTGCCTGTGCGTGCTCACGCTGTGCCTGACGGCGATCTACGTGACCGGCCGGCTCACCGCGCCGCGCAGCGGCGGGCCGGCGCCCGCAGGCCGGAGGCCGGAGGCCGTGAACCGGAAGCAGGAAGCGGGAAGCCGCAAGGGACCGGACGCGGGCCTCCTCCCTCCCGCCCCCGATTCGCCCTGGGCGGTGGGCGTCGCCTCGACCATGACCAAGGTCTTCCGCGACGAGCCGTTCAGAGTCCCTGTCGCCCAGCAGGTTGAGATTTCGCTCGCCCGCCACGAGATCGAGGGGATTCAGCTCGTCGTCGCCGCGCGGTCGCAGGAGTTGCGCGACGTCGCGGTCACGATGTCGCCGCTGCGCTCCGCGAGTGCCATCCTCCCCACCGCCGATGTCACGTGGAATCTGGTCGGCTACGTCGAGACAACGGGCGAGCGGCCCTACTGGACCGACAAGGTGGGCTTCTGGCCCGACCCCCTCCTGCCGCCGAAGCCCTTCTCTGTGGGGAAAGGCGAGACGCAGCCTGTCTGGCTCAACGTGGCGACCGCGCCCGATACCCCGCCCGGCCTCTACCAGGGCACCGTGACCCTGGCCCCAGCCAACGCCAGGCCCTGGCAGGTCGAACTGACGGTGCGCGTATGGGATTTCACCTTGGCGCGAACCGGCCACCTCAAGACCCTGTGCTGGATGGACCCGGGGCCGCTGCTGCGCTTCTACGGGCTCGAGGGCATGGACTCACCCGGTGCCCTCGATCTCTTCAAACGCTTCGCCGAGTTGTCGCTCCGCAACCGCCTGGGGCCGGGCGGCACGCTCGGCTGCGGCTTCTCGTGGGCCAAGCCCCAATGGCCCGTGCGGAAGACCGACAGCGGCTACGACTTCTCGCTGGCCGACGAGCTGCTCCGCTTCGGCTTCGACCGCGGGATGAACTGCTTCCTGATGGCCGTCATCCCCAACCTCAAGCGCACCGGCTGGCCGAGCTACAGTGATGCGTGGAAGGCCGACTTCCGCGGCTTCGTCACCGCCTACGCGCGCTTCCTGCACGAGAAGGGCTGGGAGAAGGCGGCCCACGTCTACAACTTCGACGAAGCGCCGCGAGCCTACTGGGACGTCGTGAAACAGAACTACCAGATGGTGAAGGCCATTGACCCGCGCTTGCGCGTCATCCAGTGTCTCAACGAGCCCGAGGGGGTGCGCGCCCTCGCCGGCTTCGCCGACACGTGGGACGTGTACGTTCAGCAGCACGAGCAAGCGGGCGCGGCCGACCGACAAGCCGCGGGCGACGAGGTGTGGTGGGCGCTGTGCCTCTATCCCAAGGAGCGGCCCAACCTCTTCGTGGACTATCCGGCCGTTGACGCCCGCATTCTCGGCTGGCTCGCCTGGATGCACGGCATCGCCGGCTTCGAGTACTGGAGCATCATCTCCTGGGGCGACGAGAACATCAAAGGCGCCGACGGCCACAAGTGGCCCGACGTGCCCTGGCTCACCGCCAAGTTCGCGGGCGACGGCTACCTGTGCTACCCTGGCCCCGAGCGCAAGCCGCTGTCGTCGGTGCGGTTCGAGAACCTGCGCGACGGCTTCGAAGACTACGAGTACCTGTGGCTCCTGCGCGACAAGCTATCGCGACTGAGCGGCGCGACCCGGGCCGAGGCAGAGCGCCTGCTCCAGATCGGCGCCCCGCTCGCCGAAAGCAACGTCGTCTACACCGACGACCCGGCCGTGATCCTGGAGCGCCGAGCCGCCATCGCGCGGCTGCTCGGGGAATGACTCTCTAGCCAGCGAAAGGATGCCCCGAATGGACCGTCGCGGATTCCTCGGCCTCCTGGCCGCCGCGCCGTTTGCGCGCCCGGCGTTTGGGGGTGAAGGCGACCACCTGAGGCGCAACGTGCTGTTCATCGCCGTGGACGATCTGCGTCCTGAGCTGGCCTGCTACGGCCACCCACAGATTCTCTCGCCGAGCATCGACAAGCTGGCCGCGCGCGGCCTCCTCTTCCAGCGGGCCTATTGCCAGCAGGCCGTATGCGCCCCCTCCCGCGCCAGCCTCCTCACCGGCACCCGCCCCGATACCACGCGAATCTACGACCTCGAGACGCCGCTCCGCAAGGCCATGCCCAACGTGCTCTCGATGCCCCAGCACTTCAAGACCCACGGCTACGAGACTGTATCGCTGGGCAAAATCTACCACCACGGCACCGACGACAACGGCATCGGCTGGAGCGCGCCCGCCTGGCACCCGAAGGGCGAGTGGCGGGGCCGCGGCTACCGCGCCGAGGCCTCCATCCAGGCCATGCAGCAGCGCGACAAGACCAACCCCGAGCGCAAAGGCATCGGCCCCGCCTTCGAGGCCGCCGACGTGCCCGACAACGGCTACCCCGACGGCGCGATCGCCGACAAGGCCATCGAGGAACTCGGCCGCCTGAAGGGCAAGCCCTTCTTCCTCGCCGTCGGCTTCCTCAAGCCCCACCTGCCCTTCAACGCCCCGAAGAAGTACTGGGACCTCTACCGCCGCGAGGAGATCCGGCTGCCCTCGAACCGCGACTGGCCGAAGGACATGCCGCCCATCGCGGGCTCGAGCTGGGGCGAACTCCGAGCCTACACGGGCATCCCCGCCAAGGGCAACCTGACCGACGACCAGGCCCGCGAGCTCATCCACGGCTACTACGCCTGCGTGAGCTACACCGACGCCCAGATAGGCCGTGTGCTCGGCGAGCTTGACCGCCTCGGCCTCGCCGACGACACGATCATCGTCCTCTGGGGCGACCACGGCTGGAAACTCGGCGAATACTCCGCCTGGTGCAAGCACACGAACTTCGAGCTCGACACCCACGCGCCCCTCGTCCTCCGCGTGCCCGGCCAGAAGAACGCGGGCAGGAAGACGCAGGCGCTGGTCGAGTTCGTGGACATCTATCCCACGCTGTGCGAGGCGGCTGGCCTGCCCGTGCCCGGCCACCTGGAAGGCACGAGCCTGATGCCGCTCACCAAGGACCCCGAGCGCCCGTGGAAGGCCGCCGTCTTCAGCCAGTATCCCCGCGGCAGGACCATGGGCTACACGATGCGCACCGACCGCTGGCGCTACACCGAGTGGCGGGACCGCGGGACGGGCGAGGCCACGGCCCGAGAGTTGTACGATCACCAGGCCGACCCAGGCGAGAACGTGAACCTCGCCGCGCGCCCCGAGCACAAGGCCACGGTCGAGGAGTTGAGCGCGAAGCTCAAGGCCGGCTGGCGCGCGGCCAGACCTGAGCCCTGACGCAGGACCGGGCCGGAGCAACCCCAGGAAGGAGAAGCAGGATGTCAACGATGGCGATGAAGGCTCAGTTCGAGGCGTCGGCCGATGCCGTGTGGGGGATCGTCCGCGACTTCGGGCGGCCCGACAAGTTCATCGCGGCAGTGCAGGGCGCGCGGCTCGAGGGCCGCGGCGTGGGCGCGCGGCGCATCCTGGCGTTCGGCGACGCCGAAGTCATCGAGCGCCTCGATGCCTTCGACGACAAGGCCCGTAGCCTCACCTACTCGATCGTCTCAGCGCCGCTGCCCATGGAGGGCTACTCCTCGACCATGCGCGTGCGCGAGGCGGGCAAGGCCCGCTGCGAACTGGAGTGGTCTTGCCGCTTCACGCCCAAGGGCGCGCCCGAGGCCGACGTGAAGAAGATCGTCGAGGGCGTGTACACCGCGGGCTTCGAAGGCATCAGGAAACTCGTGTCGTGACCTCCGCAAGGCCGCAAGCTCCCTGGAGGGCGGAACGATGAGAAAGCCGCTCGCAGCGGCGGCATGGGTGCTGGTTCTCGGCGTCGCTGCATCGTCGCGCGCCGACGAGAAGCTCGTGATTCTCGACGACGTGCCGCGCAATCTGAGCTGCTTCGAGGTGGCAGCCGATGGCAGCCGCCTTTACTTCGGCGCGGGCAGCTACTATGTCTTCGACGCCGGCGGCAGGCTCGGCGACAAGTGGGGCATTCCCACCGGCGCGGGCCGCGAGCTGGCGCCGCTGCCCAACGGCTGGTTCGTGGCGTTCAACTCGCACGCGAGCGGGCACATCGCCCTGTTCCGCCCCGATGGCTCGCCCGAGCGCACGCTCGTCGGCCGCGGCGGCGACGAGAAGCGCCTCCGCGCCGACATGACCGGCTGGACCAGCCCCACCGGCGGCGCCGTGGACCCCGAGCGCAAGCTCATCTTCGCCCTCGACACCTCGATGGGCCAGCGCGGCGAGCCCGACCCCGTGTGGTCGCGCATCGCCATCTTCGACTTCGACGGGAAGTACGTGGGCGACATTGCCCGCTACGACGCCAAGGCCAAGGACGCCGACGACGCACGGCGCACGTGGTACGACGACATCGAGGTGGACCCCGCCCGCCAGCGGGTCTACGTGACGGCGCGGCGGACGGGCGAGTTGCTGGTCTTCGGCTATGACGGCAAACCTCTGGGCACGGCACCAGGCCGCGGCGGCATCGCGGTATTCCCCGATAGCCGTGTCGCCGTCGGCGCGAAGGACGGACGCGGCATCCAGCTCTACGGCCCCGACCTCAAGCCGCTCCGTGTGCTTCCGTTCCAGGGCCTCCAGGACCTGGAGACCGACGCGAGCGGCCGGCTCTACGCCTCGGTGAACGATCCGACGATCACCTTCATGCGCTGGGCGCCCGATCTGGAGAAGAGCGAGACGTTTGGCCCGCGCTTCGCCCGCATCTCGGTCGAGTTCCCCCCGCCCGCGGCCGAGAGCGGCTCGGAGCTGAGCTTCAAGGTCAAGGCCGAGGGCCGGCCCGAACCGGCCCAGCCGGGCGCGTGGCAGGTGATGGTCCGCCCCAGCGATGGCAGCGACCTGCGATGGCGGGCGCTGCCCGTCAACCTCCCGCGGGTTTCAAACCCGCGGGAGGTTGGGCTCGTCGCCACCACACCCCCGACGCTGCGCGGCTTCTACGAGGTCGCCGTGAAGTTCGGCGACGGGCCGATCGCCCTCGCCGACCGGGCGAACGACCTCCACGTGCAGCGGAGCTTTGCCTTCCTGCCCCACGGCGCCGAGCGCAGCATCGCCGCCATCACCGCCACGGGCCGCCGCTGCTTCCAGCAGGGCGAGGCCATTGCCATTCAGATCGTCCGCCGAGGCGACTTTCCCGCCGGTCAGGTCGTGCGGCTGGCGCTTGAGAAAGATGGGGCTGCCCTTGCTTCGGGCGAGGCCAACGGGGCTGCGCTCGAGATTCCCGCAGAGGTCACCCTGAGCCTGCCCCCCGGCGAGTACGATCTCAGGCCAACGATCGGGTCCGACAGGTCGGACCGGTCCGACTCGACCGACCGATCGTGCGCGATCTATCCCCTTCGCTTCTCGATCTCCCAGGCCCAACCCGACTCGCCCATGCAGCGCATCCTCTACCACGAGTTCGACAACGAGGCGGTGACGATGCGGCAGAGCAACCTGGCCGACAACGCCGAGCGGATGGCCTTCATCCGCGACTACGCCGAAGCCGCGGCTCGCCTCGGCTTCACCCGCGAGACTGATCGCCTCGTGGGCAAGCTCAACACGCAGACTGGTCCCGCCGCGTGGCGCCGCGACTACTCGCCCGTCGAGCTCAAGGCCCCCGGCTACGCCCCACCCGAATCCTACGCCTTCCCGCCCGCGAACGCGAACTGGGAGGCCGAGTACTACCTCGACCAGGCCACCCGCTGGGGCATCCGCTACGACACCCAGCTTCTCGGCCACTGCTCGGGCGTGCGGTTCCGTGACGAATGGCTCAAGGAGCTTGTGCCCCTCCTCCAGCGCACCGCCCAGTGGCTCGGCAGATTCCCCTCCTTCTACGGCTTCAACTACAACGACGAGATGTTCTTCGGCCAGTGGGTCACCGACTGGAAGCAGGAGGACAAGGACTGGCTGACGGCGAAGCATGAGGGCGAGTTCAAGGGCCGGCCGATGGCGGACGTCTACATGGCCGCGCTGCGGAAGATGTATGGGGCCTTCAACGAGGGAGTCCGCCAGGCCAACCCGAAGGCCAAAGTCACCGCCACGCCCATGTGGCAGTTCCCCGCCGTCGAGGGCAGCTATCCGCCCGTCATCTACGAGGACATGGACGAGAGCTACAGCCATTACCTCTCCGAGGGCTATCACTATCCATGGTATCCCGCGCACTCGGTGGACGCGGTTCGTCGGCCGGGCAAGCCGCTGATGGGCGTGTTCGACAACTCCTACAGCGGCGAGGGCGGCGACTGCTATCTTCAGGACCTCATGCAGGTGCTGGCGAGAGGCGTCCAGGGTGCGGGCGTCCAGCACACGCGGCCCTTCCACGACGCCCGCGGGGCCAGCGCCTACCGCCTCGGCAATCTCATCGCCAAAATGTACGGCCCCGTCTTCGCCGAGTGCCCGCCCGCCAACGAAGCCGCCGTGCTCTACTCTTACACGCAGGACGTGACGGAGCGCCGCAACTCGATGGGCACGCCGCACTGGGAGCGGGTCTTCGCCCTCCACACGGCCGGCCTGATGGCTGGCGTGCCTATGTTCATCACGTTCGAGGAGGACATCGCGGCGGGTTGGCTTCTCGAGAGGGGCAAGCCCCGCGTCCCGATGCTGTTCCTGGTCGGCCAGACCAAGCCTCTGCCGCCAACGGCCCAGGGGCCGATTGGCAAGTTCATCGAGGCCGGGGGCAAGGTGTTCACCGACGCCGATAGCGCCGACTACCCTGGCGCGACGAAGCTCGCCCTCAAGACGCACGAACTCAAGTCGCTGTGGCACGAGGACTACGCCGCCGACACCCTCTATCCCCTCTTCGCCCCCGTGCAGGAGAAGCTGGCCGCGGAACTGAAGGCCGCGGTCGGCCAGTTCCGCCGCTTCCCCGTGGACAGCGACAATCCCTGGGTCGCCGTCAACCAGTTCGATGGGGGCGCGATCCGCTACCTCATGGTCACTACCGACGAGGGCACGCCCTATCCCTGGGACGCCGGCACCGCCTGGTCGCTGGGCGCAACGTGGCGCTTCAGCGTGCTGCCGAAGACGGCGACGATCACCTTCCCCGACACCGGCGGCGTGGTCTACGACGTCTTCGAGCACGCCCTCGTCACACCACAGCGCGAGGGCGGCAAGCGGAAGCTGACTGCGGACCTGCGCACCTTCCCCGGCCGCCTCTACGCGCTCGCGCCCGAGCCGCTGGGCGTGGCCGTGACCGTGCTGAACGACCCGGGCACGGCGCCGCCTTCGCCGCGGCACGCCAGGCTGCGTGCCGTGAACCGGCGCGGGGCACGAGTCGAGGCGCGCGTTCCGCTGCGCATCCGCCTGAGAAACAGGAACGCCTGTGCCCTGGAGATGTGCCGCGCCACCAGCGAGAGCGGCGAGTTCCACCCTGCGCTGCACGTGCCCACCGGCGACGGCTGGGGGCTGGAGGTGACGGAACTCCTCGGCGGCGAGTCCGCGGCTCGGCCGCTGGGCGCCGGGCCGCGACTGGCCAAGCTCTCCTCGCTCGCGGCGAGCGAAGTGGCGTCGAGCCAACCGCCCACGCCGGCGCCGGAGGCCCTGCCGCGCCTGCGCGACCTCGTCGGCGCGCGGCTGGATGGGGTGAAGCCGGCGGCAGACGGGCGGCATCTGCTTGTCACGGCAAAGGGCTACCTGAAGAACGTGGCGCTGGTGGAGGACCGCGGCGGACGGGCAAGGGTCGAGCGCGCGGTGCGGGTCGGGCAGGCGCCGACGGTGGGCGGCACGAGCATCGCGCCCGATGGGCGCTGGTTCGCCGCGTCGGCACGAATGGCCGCCCGGTTCGGCCAGGGGCTTCTCCTCGTGGAGGGAGGGAAGACGGCGACGTTCGCGGCGTTCGGCGATGCGGGGCGCATGAACCACCCGTTCGCCGTTTCGCCCGACGGGGATACCGTGCTCGCGCCCGGCAAGTACGGCGTCGTGTGCTGGAAACGCCACCGCTCTGGCCCCTTCTGGAACCGTCGCGAGGAGTGGAAAGAAGCCTGGAGTCTCGACTACTGGAAGGAGTTCCCCAAGCTCGATTGGCCGGTCCACGACACCAAAGAGCGAATCCCCCAGTTCCACGCCTTCATTCCCGGCCCAACCTCCCGCGGGTTTCGAGACCCGCGGGAGGTTAAGAGGGGCGACTACGCTCTGGTGCTGTTCGGCGAGTTCTCGAATCAGGGCTGGGTGACGCCCGACAACCCGTGCAAGGCGTGGCTCGCAGCCGTGAGCCTGAGCGACGGCAAGGAGCTGTGGCGGTTCGACGTGCCGGTCTTCAAGACGCTCCTCTTCCCGACGCTCCACACCAGCCCCGATGGCACGAGGCTGCTGCTTCAGGTGCAGATGGGGAGTTGGGGCCGCGAAGCGTACCGCTTCTTCGCCGTTGATGGCAGAACTGTGGGCGGGACGTCCCCGTCCCGCGATACGCGGCGTGGGGACACGCCGCCTGCATCGGTTGACCGGTGTGTGTCCTGGGACTCGAAGGTGGCGCCGCTCGACGTAGCCGCGGCAGACACGACGGGCAACTTCGCGCTGGTGTTCAACGGGCGGCTGGTGGAGATGCGGCGGCCCGACGGCTCGCTCGTCTACAACTTCTTCTGGAAGAACCAGCCCGTGAGCGTGGCGTTCGCGGCCGACGGCCAGCGGCTGTTCGTGGCCGACGACTCGGGGCGGCTGACGCTGCTCAACGAGGCAGGCGAAGAACTCTGGCACACGGAGCTGGGCAGCGCGGCCGCGCTGGCCACGAGCGGCGACCGCGTCTACGCCGCCTGCTGGGACGGGCGGCTGCGGGCCTTCGGCCAGCATGGCGACCCCGCGTGGACGCTCGACCTGACGCCCTCGCTGCTCGACGACGACCCGATGGCGATGGTCGCGGAGTCGGCGACACTGGACGAAGGGAGGCTCGTCCAAGCCGTGCGGTCGTCAACGGCATCGAGCGAGGTGCCCCAGGGCGGGAACCTGCTCCGATCGGGCAAGGCCACGCTTACACTCGGCGGCACGAAGGGCTGGATGTCGGAGGGCAAGCTCCAGGTGAAGGCCGAGGAGCTGACGAACGGCAGGACCGACGACGTGACGACGCCCTGGCTTCACCTCGACGAGTTGTTCTGGGATGCCACGGCCGGCCGCCAGGTCTGGGCCGAAATCGAGTTCAAGCAGCCGACCGACGTGGCCGCGCTCACGGTCCACGAGAACCCCGCCTTCCCCGATTCGTGGCCGACCGAGGGGCTGGTGCAGGTGTGGGACGAGCGGCTGAAGCGGTGGGACACGGCCTCGTTTGGCGTCTTCCTCACGGGGCCGGTGAACACCTACACGCTCAGTCTCAAGGCGGTGTCGAAGCTGCGCTACGTGCCGTGGAGCAGCTACTACCGCAACTTCCACACGAGCGAGATCGAGGTGAGGTGACGGCTAGGGTCTGTGCGGGAATCCACGCGGGACTGCGACGCCGCGAATCCTGGCCGCGAGCAAGGAGCGAGGAGGAGGCGATGCAGCGGAGAGCATCCTTCGCGAGGCGCTCAGGACGGACGACGAGCGACACGGCTCGCGGCCAGAAGTCGTGGCGTCCCTTCGGGTTGCGGCGTCAGCGGGGCGTCTGCGGCGTTGCGGCTCCTCAGCGATGCGCTCCGTGGCATCGCCTGCGTCGCCGCGTCTTGCATCCGCCCCGCTGACGCCGGCAACGCAGCCCGCGTGGATTGCCGCACAGACCCTAGTCGCCGTAGTGGATGCGCATGTACTGGTTGAAGGCGTAGTTGATGATGTTCACGCCCAGGCGGTAGGCCTGCATGGCCTGGGCCTCGGTGGCGCCCGAGTGGCCCGTCTTCCAGGCATCGTTGACGTCGCCCTGATGGTAGAAGACGATCCAGCGTCCGCCGTGCTTGAGGCCGAGGGCCCGCATGCCCGAGTGGTGCCATAGCGGCGGCGCGCCGTTGGGGAAGACGAACGGCTGCTGGTAGAGGATGTCGTCGTTGGCGATGTCCACCCACTCCAGCTCGGGGAAGCAGCGGCGCATGAGGGCGCGGAAGTAGTGGTTGAAGCTGCCGCCGCCGTTGTCGGCGAAGATCAGGCCGCCCTCCTCCAGGCAGTACCAGCGCAACGTGTCCACGTCCTTCTTCGAGGCCGAGATGCCGCCGCTGCCCGTGATGAAGACGAAGGGCGGCCCTCGATGCCTGGGAAACCGCCGGAGCTGGGGAATGGTGATGTGCTCGGTGGCGTCGGCAATCCGAAAGCCCGTCATCTTGTGGAACTGAAGCAGCAGGTTGTAGTCGGCGTTCACGCCCATGTCCTGGTCCCAGTCGCCGCCGGCATATTCGAGGCGGATGAAGCGCACCTTGGCGTTCTCCATGCCGCTGGGCCAGCCGCCGGAGCGGCCGCCGCCCTTGCCGAGCTTGCCGTCGGTGAGCGCCGTAGCCACGTAGGTGTCGCGGGTCTCCTCCTCGACCTTCTTGAGGATCTCGCTCTCGTCGATGTCGGGGCGGTAGAAGAGGATCGGACTGTCCATGTTGAGGACGAATTTCTTCTTCTTCGGCTTCTCCTTCTTCTCGATGCGCTTGACCTTGACCATCTGGACGACGGGGTTGCCGCTGCCCTTGGGCACGCCGTAGGCCTTCTGCATGCCCCAGTCGCGCAGCAGGAAGGGCAGCAGGAAGAGCACGAAGAGGTGAATGAAGATTGACCAGTAGGACGACGTGCGCCATCGAGGGTCACGGGGGGACTTCAGGGTGTGAAGCAGGCGGTCCCCGAGGCGGTCCCGGCACGTCTCCCGCGCGCCGTAGAACTGCGCGACCGGGCGTCGGCTGAGGGCGATGAGAAACACTGCGGCCAGCACGGCCCCCGGCGCCCAGGCCCACACGCCGGCGACCCAGAGGTCGTTGCGGATGGACTTGTCGTAGGTCTTGGCGTCGGCGAGGAAGAGCGCGCTGGGCGCCCGCACGAGGAAGAAGAGCAGCCAGGCCCACAGCACGGTGAAGAACGCGCCGCCCGCCTTGAGCAGCCAGGGCACGAGCCTGTGGCGCACGAACGCCGCGAGAGCGGCGAGGGCCAGCAACAGGGCGGCAACGCGCGCGAGAGCTGCCAGACTGGTGAACGGCCGGACCAGGCCGCGCTCGGCCAGTATGCGCAGTTCCTTGGCCCCGAAGTCGGCCGCGCGGACGAGCCAGGTCTCGCCCTGGTAGCCGAGCCAGAAGCTGAGGGCAGAGAGCGCGACGGCCATCGCGCCCAGGCGGCACGACCAGGGGAAGGGCGCGAGCGCCCAGGCCCCCGCGCGGCCCAGCCACGCCAGTAGTCGGGCGGCATTCCGGTGAATCTGCGCGCACACCCAGAAGGCATCGTCCACCAGCCGCCTGACCACACGCTCGAGGATTCGTTCGCGCGGGAGACTCACGGCGTATCCAGCTCGTTGAGCTTCATGGAAGACTCTTTGGGCCGTTCCCCCGACTTGGCCTCAATGTCCTTGAGCACTTTGGGCTTCTCCGCGTCGGCCTTTGTGGCCGGCGTGGGGGCGAGGGTGCCCTTTTCGTCACCGCCCTTCTCCCCCGCCTTCCTCTTGGCCTGGTCGGCGAGGAACCTGTCGTGCGCCTCCTTGCGGCGCTGCTCGTCCTCTTGCTCGCGCTTCTCCTTGGCCAGGCGCTTCATCTCGATGCGGGGGTGCCAGGACTTGTACTGGCGCATGAGGCCGATGTAGCCGATGGACGTGAGCAGGATGACGATGACGTGGACGATGGTGGAGGCCGCCACGGTGCGCAGGAACGACTGGCGCTTGACGTCGGCCAGCAGTTCGTCGGGGTCCACGGCTTGCGGAGCAGTGCTTTCCGGCATGGGGGCTATTCCTTCTCCTTCTCGCCGATCAGAGCCAGTTCGGCGCCCGCGCGGCTGAGGGCGAGGAAGACGGGGCCGTAGCTCTCCTGGCGCGTGTCCTTGTCAATCTTCAGCATGACGGTCTTGTCGCTCTGCTCGAGCAGGAGCGCCTTGACGCCCTCTTCGAGCACGGCGACGGGGCACGGCTTGCCCTGAAGCCACAGGTCGCCGTTCTTATCCAGAGTGACCGAGATGTGCGCCTCCTTCATCGCGTCGATATCGGGCGAGCGCGGCTGGGTGAGTTCGATGTGGCCCTCTTTGACGAAGTTGGACGTGACCATGAAGAAGATGATGAGCAGGAAGGCGATGTCGGCCATCGAGGTGGTCGGCACCTTGGCGGGCATTCGCTTCTTGCGTCGAACGCTCATTTCCTGGGCTTCTCGTCTTCTTCGATGAGGGCCAGGATGCCATCGGCCCTGTGGATGGCCATGACCACGTCGAAGTACAGTTCGTAGGGCACATCGGGCGTGGGGTTCACGATGACAATGCGCCTGGAGGGGGGCTTGGCCCGGAAGTTCTGCTCGAGCAGGGCCGCGCGCAGCTCCTCGATCGACAGCCGCTCGGCCCGCGGGCCGTAGAGGATCTCCTGGCCGGTCAGGGCGATGGTGAGCTGCTTCTCCTCGGCGTTCGACGGGTCGGCCGAGGCGGCGGGCGGCTCGATCTTGTTGCCGGCGGGCACGATGAACGTGGTGGTGAGGATGAAGAAGATGATGAGGAGCAACGCGATGTCGGAGAAGCTCGACAGCTCGGGCTCGAAGAGCGGCTTGGGCTTGGGCAACGGCATTGGAGACCCCCGGGGGCGGGCGGCAGGTGGCGAACGGTGCGGGCTCAGGCCTGCGGACGGCCCAGCGAGATGAAGTCGATCAGGTCCTTCATCGTCTGCTCGATCTCGAGGACGTACTTGTCAATCTTCTTGGCGAAGACGTTGTAGGCCACGATGGCGGGCACGGCGATGAGGAGTCCCGCGCCCGTGGTGATGAGGGCCTCGGCAATGCCCGCGGCCACGCCGCCGGCGTCGAGGCCGCCCATCTCGGCCATGGTGTTGAACGAGTTGATCATGCCGGTGACGGTGCCCGTCATGCCGAGCAGGGGCGCCACGCTGCCGACCATCGAGAGGAGGTTCAGGCGAGCCTCCAGCGGCTCCATGGCATGCGGCGCGTAGTCTTCCATCGTCTCCTTGACGTTGGTCTCGATCTCGATGATGGCGCGGCCGCGGGCCAGGAGCTTGCGGTAGCGGTCGAGGCCCGCCAGCAGCACGGCCGCCACCGGGCCGCGGCTCTTCTGGCAGAGGGCCACCGCGTCGTCCACCCGGCCGCTGTCCAGGCAGTCGGTGACTCGCGCGCGCAGGTGCACGGTGTCGGCCTCGGCGGCGCGGAAGGCGCGCACGCGGTCCACGATCACGGCCAGGGCCGCGATCGAGCAGGCGAGCAGGGGGAGCATCAGCGGCCCCCCATCGAGCAGATACTCCAGCATGGGTTACCTCGTTCCTCCTTCGCAGCCCCTCAGCCGATTGTGGCGGGAGTCTGTGGGGCGGCCCCCGGGCCGTATCCTGGGCACGGAATACGGGCTGAAGCCCGCATGGCGGGCCACTCCGTGGTCCAGGGGGCTGCCTGAGGCCTCATTTCATTCGGTTGAGGCGCCACCTTCCTTCTTCTCCTCGGCCTTGGGCTCGGGCGTGTCGCCGCCGCCGCCGAGCTTCTTCTCGATGATCTCCTGGAACTGTCGGGCCTTGGGGGCCAGCGTCGAGTTGGGGTATTCGGCCAGGAGCTGCTCGGCCTTGGCCTTGGCCACCTGGAGGTTGCCCAGCCGGTAGGCCGCAATGACCCACTTGAGCAGCATTCGGTCGAGGAAGCTGGCGTCCGGGTAGTCCTGAAACACGCGCTCCATCAGTTCCACGGCGCGCTTGTAGTCGCGCGTGAGGATGTAGTAGTTGGCGATTTGCTCGAGGGAGTCGCCGGCGAAGGGCGACTCGGGGTAGGTTTCGGCGCATTTCTTGTAGGCCAGCATGGCCTGGCTGAGATCGGGGTCCTTGCCGCTTTGCTTGGCGTGCGCGTTGGCGAGCAGCTCGTGCACCTTGCCGATCTGGAACTGGGCCTCGGCCTTGAGGTCGCTCTTGGGGAGGCCGATGACGGCATGGAAGATGCCGATGGCTTCGCCCGGGTTGTCGCTCTCCATCTTGGCCTGGCCGATCTTCAGGAGGGCGCGGTCCACGAGGGTCGAGTCGGGGAAGAGCTGCGTGAGCGTGCGGCAGACGCCGATGGCCTGGCCCAGCTTGTCCTGCACCAGCAGGAGGTCCCACTTCACGCTGAAGGCCTCCTCGACGAGCGAGCGGTCGAGGCTGGCGCGGGTGCTGGTGCGGATGACCTCTTCCACGCGGTCGAGGCCCTCGGCGGCGCGATCGTTGGCCTGCTTCTGGAGGCCCACGTCCTTGAAGATGCTGGCGAGTTTCAGGTAGATCTTCGCCTCGATGAGGTCCTTGCGGGCTTTGAGGTCCAGCGTGTCCACCTCGCGGTGCTCGATCTTGACATCCTGGATCTGGCCGATGAGGAGCTTGGCGGTGGCCTTGACCTCGCGCGGCTCCGTGCCGCCGATGTGGGCCTCGTCGAGGTACTCGACGACTAGCTCGTCGCCTTTCATGGCGGAGAGGACAGGGTCGCCCTGGTGGACCTGGTCCTTGTCTACCGCGACGCGCGGGACCACCGTGCCCACGAAGATGCCCGAGTGTGGCTCGGTTTCGGTGAGTTTGACCTGGACGGCGTCGCGCACGACGGCTTGCTCGCGGCGGCCGAAGTCGAACAGGCCGGGCTCGGCCTCGGTTTCCTTCTCCTCCTTATACTGCGTGGTGACCTTCACCACGATCGGGTCCTTGTTGGCGCTGGTGTCGCGGTCGAGGTCCTTCACGCGGATGAAGGCTTCGCCGTCGCCGAAGATGCCTTTGGTGTATTCGCGGTAGGCGCCGTCGGTGAAGCCGACCGAGGCGGTGGAGACCATGCGGATGGTGGCGACCCGCTTCAGGTTGCGCTGGCCGCTTTCGGTGTTGGCGTCCATCGTCTCCACGGTCACCACGGTGCCGCCCGCGATCTGGAGGATGCCGTCGCCGGGCTTCGGCTCGCCCGGCTCGGTGGGCAGGGAGCCGATGTAGAACTCCCCGCTATGGCCCAGGGGGTCGAGGGCGATCTCCTCCTTGTCGCCGGCCTTGGTGGTGAGGGTGGCTTTGGGCTTGCCGCCCAGGGTCATGAGCACTACGAGGTCGCGGTCGAAGACCTTCACAAACAGGCGCTGGCCGGCCTCGGCAAGCGTTTCGCCCTCGGTGTTGGTCGGCACGCTGGTGCCGACCTTCTCGAGCGCGTCCACGGCCTTGGACCAGCGGCCGAGCTTGAAGTGGCACTGGCCGATGTAGTAGAAGGCCTCGTTGGCGTACACGCTCCAGGGGAACTCGTTGGTGACCTTGCGGAGGGACATGAAGGCCTTGTCGAACTCGTTGAGGTTGTAGTAGCAGATGCCCTCGAGGTAGAGGGCCTCGGCCTGCTGGTCGGGGTCCTCGGAGTCGGCGAGCTGGCGGAACTGCTTGATGGCGAGCTCGTAGTTGCGTTTCTCCATGTGGTGCTGGCCAAGGGCGAGGAAGGCCTTGAATCGCGCCTTGGACGTGGGGAACATGCGGGGCACCGAGGAGAGGAGCTTGAGCGCGCGCTCCTCCTGTTTGAGCTCGAGGAGCTCGAGGCCGCGCTTGAGCATGTCGGCGGCCCGGTACTCGGTCTTCGCGTCTTCCGCGGCGTCGCCCTTGGCCGCCGGCTCGGCGCCTTGGCCCCAGCCCGCCGCCAGCAGTGCCACGAGAAACCACCTGCCGACACGGATCATCGGGTGCTGATGACGCATGGGGGGCTCCAGTCTGGTCTGAGATGGGCAATCGGGAATCGGCAATCGCAAGTGCCGTCACTCCTCTTCGAACACTCCGCCGCCCGTGGCCACGCCGTAGCCTTCGAGCATCTGGTGGGCCTTGGACGCTTCCTGAGAGGTCTTGTAGACTTTGAGGATCTTGCGAGCCTGAGCGATGGCTTTCTTGCTCTGATTGGCCTGGTGGTAGTAGTGGGCCTTGTGCCAGGCGGCCTTGGCCGCTTCATCGGGGAACGAGTTCTCGATCTCCGAGAGGGTGTTGATGGCGTCGTCGAGCTTGCCCCAGCGGATAAAGCATTCCTGAATCGCCCATAGGGTGCCGGGCGGCTTGTTGATCTCGCGGTAGATCTTGATGGCGGCCTCATAGTTCTGGAGCCGATCCTTGTAGATCCAGGCCCTCCGCTCCTGGGCCTGGCCGGTCCAGTAGGCGTTGCCCATCTTCTCGACCTGCTCGAGCTGGGCCACGGCCTGCGGGTCCTTGTTCTCGTGCACGAGCAGCTCGGCCTCCTTGTAGCCGGCGTAGGGCGGGTCGGCGATGAGGCCGATGACGTAGCGGGCGCGGGCCAGGTCGTTGGCCTCGCGCAGGCGGTCCACGAGCCAGGCGTACTTGCCGTGCGCGTCGGCCTTGTCCTTGATCTGCTTGATGAGGGCGACCATCTCGTCCACGGCCTTGTCGCGTTCCGCCTTGTCGCCGTAGTGCTGCGAGAGGAACGAGATGGCGCGGGTGAGGTACTCCCAGGTCTGTTGGGCCTTGTCGTACCAGGGCTTCTGGGCCTTGAAGTAATCGAAGCACGCCTTCATGGCCGCGGCGCGTTCCTCGCGCTCGAAGGCGGTGTAGTGCCCGCTGTTGGTGGGGAAGATCTGGTGGTGGGCCTTGTCTATCACCTGCTGCGCCATCCAGGCGCGCGCCTTGGGGTCATCGCGGTTTTCGGGGGTGAGGAGCCAGGCGTCGTAGCCGGCGTAGTCCTTGCTCTTGATGTAGTGCACGACGAGGTTGTCGCGGGCCTGGTTGGCCTCGGTGTGGCTGGTCTTGGCGAAGTTGGCCACGGCCTGCTTCCAGAGCTTGACGGCCTGATCGGTTTCCTTGTTCTTCCAGTGGTTTTCCGCGAGACGCGAGAGGGCGCCGGCGGCGAGGGGGTGCTTGGCGTAGGCTTCGTTGGCGAGCATTTCCTTCATCGTGGCGAGGCCCTGGCGCGTGTCGCCGTTCTCCAGGTAGGCGAGGCCCATGAAGTACTTGGCGGGCGCGGCATCGGCCACGTCGTCAGCGAAGTAGTCGAGCACCTCGTTGTAGATCTTGATGGCCTGGTTGCGTGTCTTGGCCTGCTGGAGGCAGTAGCCGCGCAGGAAGAGCACGTAGGCGAGGGCCGTGGAGTCGGGGAACTGGATCTTGAACTTCTCGAATTCGCTGGCGGCGGCCTGTGGGTTGCCCTCCTTGAGGAGGCGGGCGGCCTTGTCGTACTGGGCGCGTTCGAAGATGTTGAGTTGGCGGTAGCGATCGTTCGACAGCTCCCAGGTCCAGTCCGCGGCCCACAGCCCTGTTGCGCTGGCGCATGCGAGGAGGAGGCCGATGGCCGTTCCGGACATGGCGGCCCCTCCACTCCGCACTCTGCACTCCGCACTCCGCGCTTGAGGCCGCCTCACGTGCCTTCCTCCTCGAACCGCGCGAGCGCGTCCTCGGTGAGACGGCCGCGCGCGATCTTGGCCCACTTGCTCTCGGGGTAGTCCCACGTGAGCTTCTTGAAGGTCTGGTAGGCCTTGAGGTAGTTGTGGTCTTTGAAGTACGAGTCGCCGAGCCAGTACATCGCTTCGGCGCGCACTTCTTTGTCGTCGGTGTACTCGTCAATGAGGCGCGTGAGGAGGGCGACCGACTCTTTGAAGTCTTCCAGCTTCATGTAGCACTGGGCGGAGAGGAAGAGGGCCTTGCAGGCGAGCGGGTGGGTGGGGTTGCGCTGCTGGAACTTGAAGAAGACCTTGCCCGCGACCTTGTAGGCCTTCTGCTTGTAGTAGTAGTTGCCCAGACGCACGGTGGCGTCGGCCACGAGCGGGCTGTCGGGGTAGATGTAGGTGACCTTGACGTATTCCTCGCAGGCCTGCTCGTAGTTGCCCATCTTTTCGAGGCAGATGGCCTTCTTGAACTGGGAGCGGCTGGCGTATTCGCTGTCGGGCCAGTTGCTGATGATGTTGGAGTAGCGCCCGATGGCCTCCTGGTTCCTGTCGAGCTCCTGGGCAAGGTTGGCCAGCAGGAACTCGCCCTGGGCGGCGAGCGAGGTGCTGGGGTAGTCGCGCAGGGCTTCCTCGAGGATCTGCTTGCCGCGGGCGATCTCGTCGTTGGCGGTCTGCTCCTGGCCGAGCTTGCGGTGTTCCTTAGCCATCTCGAAGAGAGCCTCGGCCATGAGGAACCGCGTCTTCACGGCCATTTCGGGGTCCTTGAAGCGCTTGGTGAAGGTGGCCAGCTCGCAGTCGGCGCCGTAGTGCACCTTGCCCTTGGCCACTACCTCCACCGGCTTGTCGGAGAGCATCGAGGTACCGTCCACGTAGGTGAACGTCACCTCGTCGCCGAAGGCCACGCTGAGCACCTGGTCGGCCAGGTTCGGGGCGGGGGCGGCGGGCTTCTTCGGCTCCTCCTTCTTCTCGGCCTCTTTGGAGTCCGCCCCCTTCTTCTCGGCCGGTGGTGCGGCGCTGGGCGCCGGCCTGGCGCCTTCGCCGAGGAACTCGGGCTTGACGCTGCCGGTGAAGATGCCCGAGTGCGGCAGCGTTTCGGACAGCTCGAGGGTGAGCCTGTCGCCCGAGGCGGCGGCCACCTGCACCGTCACCTTGTCCTGCGCGTCGCTTCGGTCGTGGTCGGGGTCGGTGACGCGCACGTAGAAGCTCTCGCCCAGGTGGATGGCCTCTTTCTGCACCGTGTAGGCCATGTCGAGCAGCTCGAGGCGGCCGTTCGAGAGCAGGCGCACCCTGGTGACGGTGACCTCCTTGGTCTCGACGTCCTCGACGCGGAGCTGGACGACGTCGGAGCCGGCCACGAGGAGCGTGGGGATGCGGTAGTAGTACTGGTTCACCTCGCCTTCGGTGGGCTGCGAGAATTCCTTGGTGCCGCCGACGACGAGATCGTCGATCGGGTCGCCCGGGCTGCCGATCTGGAGGCGCACGATGCCGCTGAAGCGGCCCTCGGCGAGGCGCTCGTCGGCCAGGAACCGCTCCAGGGACACTCCCGGCGGGGGCCGGCGTTCGGCCTTTGCGGGCGTGGGGCGCAGCACCTGGAGGTAACGGTAGCCTTTGTCGCGGGCCACGGTGGCGATGTCCTTGAGGTAGAGCGGCACCTTGAGTTCCACCGGCTTGCGGTTGGCCTTGGCGGCGGCCCGCAGTTCGGACTCGGCCACGGCCGAGATCTCGAAGACGCTGCCGGCGTTGAGGGCCACCTTGGGATAGGTGAGCTCGATCAGCAGCGGGGCCTGCACGCTGGCCGTGACTTCGGCCACGACCTTCGGCTCGGCGGCGGGGGCGGGCGCCGGGGCCTCCTTGGGCGGTGCGGGCGCAGCGCCTTCGGCAGGGCCCGGCGTGCCCGCCTCGCCCTTTGCGCCGGCGGGGGCCTTGGGGGCTTCCTTCGGGGTCTCCTTGGGCGCCTCGGGCTTGGGCGGGGCGCTCGGGTCCTCGTAGCCAGGGTGCCGCGCGATGATCTCGTCGCGGGTGATCACCAGGTCCTTGGGGCTCTTGCCCTTCATCGCCATGCGGCGGAGCTTGGCCTTGGCCTCCTCGCTCTTGTCTTCCACGGTCTGGAGGGTGGTGGCGTAGACCGTGAGCGTGGGCTTGCTGCGGCCGGCCTCCTCGACGGTGTAGATGCGCTCGACGGGCACGCCGGGCTTGGTGTTCTCCTTGTCGAGGTAGCTGGCGGTGATCACGTCGCCTGGGGCGACCTTGAGGGTGTCTTTCTCGGTCTTGCCGCCGATGCGCAGGAGGGCGAGGAAGACGCCGCTGTGGTTGTGGCGTTCGCCCGTGGGGTCGTTCACCCAGGTCTCCAGGGCGTCGAGGGCCAGCTTTTCGCCGGCGGTGGTCTTGACCTCGACCTTCACGGTGTCGCGCTGGTCGGTGAGGTCCTCGTCGTAGTCGGTGAGCACGATCATGAGCTGGTCGCCGACGCGGCAGCGCTTGGCGGGCTGGTAATCGGTCCAGCGCTCTTCGCCGCGCTGCTCGATGACCTCGCTGGCCAGCAGCAGTGTGCCGTTGTAGTAGGACGAGTTGAGGGCGGTGGCGAGGGTGGGGGTGTCTTTGGTCGCGCGCCGCTCGTCGGTGTAGGTGACCTCGATCTTGTCGCCAGGCGCGATCTCGAGGGTCGCATTGGTGGTGCCGGTGGTGAAGTCCTCCTTGCCGGGGACCACGTCCTTGTCCTCGGCGTTCCTGATGGCGATCTTCTTGACGGCGACCGCCTCGCCGTCGAAGTCGTCGAAGACCCAGGTGAGGCGGCGCAGGCGGATCGGCTCGGGCAGGGTGACGGAGAAGCCGGTGTCGGTGGGCGTGATGTCGGCCTTAGGCCGGGCGGCTTCGGCGGCCTCGGTACCGGGGAAGAGCTGCGAGGCGGGCACCACCTCCTGCTTCTGGCTGGGGCTGGACCACAGGAGGGTCATGGCCGCGTCGCTCTGGCCCTGGAAGTACTCGATGGTGATGTCGTACTTCTGGTCGGCCTTGAGGTCTATGGTCGCCTTGTTCTCCTTCACGGCGTGGGTGGCCCAGTCCTCGATGAGCTTCTGGCCGCCGAGGAAGAGGCGCACGCCATCGTCGTTGCGGACGGTGAAGGTGTAGGTTTCGGAGAAGCGGGGCTGGACCTGGCCGGTCCAGCGGACGGAGAGGTTTTCGCGGCCCAGGGCGCGGTCGGGCGGTCGCTTGGAGAAGTCGAAGTCAATCACGGGGTCTACGCGGGTGAGGCGGAGTTGGGCGGGGTTGAGGCTCGTGCCGCTGAAGTATTCGCCCTTGAGGCCGTTGCCCTCGCCGCGGTAGCCCTTGGGCCAGGCGGCGAGCAGCAGGTCGTCGTCGGCCAGCGCGCCCAGGAGGGCGAGTTGCTTGACCTTTTTCGGCTCGGGCATCTCGAGCGACACGGTCTTCACGAGGTGCGAGCTCATGGTGTCCACGCCCAGCCACTTGGGCTTCTGGCCGTCGGCGAGGCTGGACCAGGTGTCCTGCTTCGTGGTGTTGATGGTGAGGCTGGGGTCCTTGCCCTCCTGGGTGTCGGAGGCGGCGGCTTTGGGCAGCGGGATGCCCGTGGGGACCGCGGCGCGGAAGGTGCCGGTGTGCGGCCCGGTCTCCTCGAGCTTGTAGCCCTTCAGCAGGTCGCCCGAGCTGGTCTTGAGGTCCACCGGCACGGTGTCCTTCTCGTCGGTGAGGTCGCAATCGAGGTCGGTGACCTGCACGTAGATGGGGCTGCCGGGCCGGACGACGGAGCCGGACCGCCCCTCGAAGCGGCGGCTCTCGACCACGCCGCGCTCGCGCTGGAGGCGGAGCTCGAGGGCGCGCTTCTCGGCCTCCTCCTCGCTGAGGATTTCGCCGGCGCTGGCGACCAGGCGCGCGTCGTAGCGCACCTCGAGCGCCTTGGCCGGGTAGTTGAGGTCGTTGGCCTTCTGGAACTCGGGCTCGATGACGTACGAGATGGTGTCGTTGCCGCGGATTTCGAGCTGGAGGTTGCCCTTCTCGACCTTGCCGAGGGCCGTGGCGATCGTGCCCACGAACAGGTTCTTCTCGCCCGAGCTGGGCAGCAGCTTCACGTGCTCCTCGTCGCCGCCGGGGGCGGTGGTGACGACGACCGGCACGGCGGCCCCGCCGCGGGCGATCGAGAGGTTGGCGTCCTGGAGCTTCAGCGTGAGCACGCGGCCCGGCACGGCGATGGTGCGGAGCTTGGGGTTGCCGATGAGCACCTCGGTGGAGGCGAGGCCGCGGGGCACCAGGAGCTTCAGCTCGCCCTCGAGCAGGCGGGCCTCGACGTGGTCGTGCTTGCGCTTGAAGACGTCCTTGAGCAGCTCCTTGGCGCGCTCGTAGTCGTTCTGCTCGTAGGCGATGCGCGCGTAGAGGTAGTAGGCTTCGGCCTGGGTCTCCAGGTTGTCGGATTCCACGAGCCGCTCGAGCTGGCTGTCGGCGGTGGTGTAGTCTTTGGTGAGGATGAGCAGGTGGATGAGGCGGTAGCGGGCCTTGTTGCCGGCCTCGGTGCGGGCGTAGCGCTTGTTGTTCTTGAGGCCCTCGTACTCGATGCGGGCGGCCTGGTAGTTCTGCATGTCGGAGTAGATGTCGCCCTTGGTGAGCGACACGGCGGCGGCCACCTCGGGGTCGAGGTCGAACTCGCGCAGGAGCACGGTGAAGGAGAGCTCGAGGGCCTCCTTGAGGAGCTTCTGCTTGCGCATCTGGTCGAGGGTCCAGGCGACGAACGAGGGGTCGAGGCTGGTCCAGTGCTCGGGCAGGAGCTTGAGCCTGGGGGCGGCCAGCTCCCAGGCCCGGGCCTCGTTGCCGAACGAGCGCGCCTGGGCGGCCATGTGGAGGTCGTAGGTGGGGTGGCTCGGGCCCACAGGCAGCAGGCCGGTGATTTCGCGGGCCACCTTGGCCTTGAGGATGGCGAGCTGCTTGCCGAACTCTTCGCCCGGGCGGTTGCGGTGCTCGACCTCGCTGAGGAACACGTAGGCCAGCTCGTGGGCGCCCTGGGCCTGGAGCTTCTCGACGGCCGGCACGATGTGGTCGTTGTAGCACTTCGACCAGTCGTTCTCCCAGCGCAGGATGCCGGCGTAGAGGCGGGCGAGCCGGCTCACGGTGGGCCAGTCGCCCTTCCCGATCGACTCGGCGAGGTACCGCTGCACGGGGGCGAAGAGCGAGCTGCCGCGCCCCGCGTGCCGCACGTTGGCCAGCACCATGTCGGTCTGGAGGCGCAGGAACCCGGCGGCCTGGGCCTTCTCGGGGCCGTCGGGCCAGCCGGCGGCCACGCCGTTCACGTCGTCGAGCACCTGGTCGTACACGGTGCACAGGGGCCAGTCGGGCCGCGGCACGCGCTCGTAGAGGGGGCGCAGGCGCGTGAGCAGCGTGTGGAGCCGCTGGTTGGCGGCGAGCTTCTTCTCGGCCTCGACGGGCAGCGACTGGGCGATGGAGGCGACGGCCTCGATCTGCTGCGGCAGCGGCCGGGTGCCGATCGCGCCGAAGTAGGCGTTGAGCCAGGCCTCGGCCTCCTTGGCCATCTCGAGCTTGGTGTAGAGGCCGTAGGCGTAGGACTCGGTGACGACGTTGTAGCTCTTCGTGCGGTCCTCTTCGGCGCGGTAGAAGTCCCACAGGGCTTTGAGGAGGGCGGGAGCGGGCTTGCAGGTGGGGCCGGCGCGCTGGTAGAGCGTGCTGATGAGGCTGCTGGCGAGCGCGCGGCTGGTGAACTTGAAGCCGGGCATGGCCACCACCTTGGCCATCTCGTCGGCCACGAGCTGCGGGTCGAGGGCGTCCTGGGCGGCGAGGTAGCTCAGGGCGTTTTCGCCGCCGAGGCGGTCGTAGCACGAGGCGAAGAGCGGCTTGGGGTCGGTGCGGGGGTTGAGCGCGTTGCGCAGGTGCGCCCACACGGCGGGGTCGCCCTTGTCGGCGCCCGCGGTGAGGGCGACGTAGAACGGGGCAATCTTGTGGAGGGTCGAGCGGCTCTGGTGCTCGCCCACGCGGCGGGCGAGGGCCTCCCAGCCCGAGCCGAGGTTGAGGCGGGGCGCGGTGAGCTCGGCCCACTGGCACAGGGGCGGGCGGTTCTCCCAGCCTGCGCCGCGCATGCGTTCCACGATGCCGTAGGCCAGCACGTCCTGGACGCTGGCCGTGGCTTCCCAGCCGCCGGGGATGCGGCCGCTGTAGGCCTTGAGGAAGCCGCTGTAGGCGTCCCAGGCCGCCTGCGGCACGTTGCGTCCGTCGAGCGGCAAGTTGTGCAGCGTCACGTGAGCGGCCAGGAGGGGGTCGGCGCCCGGCTTCTTGGCGTCGAGGTCGCGCTTGAGGGCCTGGAAGGTGGGGTGGTCGGCCCAGGGGCGCTTCTTGTCCTGGTCGGTGATCTTGAGCAGGTTGTTGCACAGATCGTTGAGGGGCCGGCTGGCGCCGCCCTTGGCCAGCACTTCCTGGAGGAGGGCGAGCCTGGCGTCCATCTGGATGTGCGGGCTGAGCATGACGTGGTGGTAGATGCGCCCCCAGTCGAAGCTGCCGGGGAAGGCGTTCAGATACTCTTTGGCGATGGCGAGCACGGCGCCGCCGTTCTTGGCCTCGTTGTAGGCAGGGAGGGCCTGGCATCGGAGCTCGAGGACTTCGTTGTAGCCCTTGCCCTGGGCCGCGGCGGCCAGGAGGGCCTCGAAGCCCTCGTTCTTGACGGCCGCGAGTAGTTCGCCGAAAAGCTGGGTGTCGGCGAGGGCGATGTGCTTCTTCACGAAGGCCACGGCCGCGGGGTTGGCCAGGCCACCCAGGTAGTTCCCTGCTATGCGCCGCACGTGCGGACGCAGCGGCGCCGCGTTGGCGCCGAACTTGCCGCGCAGGACGTCGAACCGCTGTTGCATCTGTTCGGGGGTGGCGAGGGCCTTGCCCTGGAGGGCGAAGGCCTGTGGCGAGTCTCCCAGGATCGAGAGGAATTGCTCGTAGTGGTTGGGGTCCTTGCTGTCGCGGTAGAGCGGCTCGAGGGCGAGGAACTTGCGGCCCTCGGCGAGGCGCGCGTTCTCGTCGGCGAACGAGCGGATGTTGCCGAAGCGATGGAAGACGCCCCACCAGAGGGGCTCCTTGGCCAGGGCCTGCACGGCGAAGGCGGCGGCGACCTGCTCCTCGGGCGTCATCGCGCGGGCGGCGTTGCCGAGCACCTGGTCGAGGTCGCTCCACTCGTCGGGCCTGCCCTTGAGCATGGCGGGCAGGAGCTGGACGAAGCGCTCCTTGTCGCCGCCGCCGAGTTCCATGCGGTCGCTCGAGGCCTTGAGGCGGCGGTGCACGTGGCCGACTTGCTCGGGGGCGGGGAAGCGCTCGATGAGCAGGCTGGCGACCTCGACGGCGCGCTCGCCCTCGCCGGCCTGGAGCAGGCGGTCGAGCAGCAGGTTGCCCAGCGCCCAGGCCGTGCCGTCGGCGCCGAACAGGGCGATGTACTTCTTGAACTCATCGGGGTACGTGTTGCGCTGGAGCAGGTAGCGGAGGGCGGCCGCCATCTTGTCGTTCTGGTCGTTCGTCTGCCGCACGAAGGTGAGAAAGCGGGCGGCGGCGAGGTTGGTGTCGCCGGCGCGGTCGGCGATCTCGCCGCCGAGGTAGAGCAGGTCGGGCGTCTGCGTGAGCTGGAGGAGCGCCGCGATGCGCTTGTGCGCCGTCACGGCCCGCCCGCTGGCGAGCGCGGCGTCGAGAGAGACGCGGAGCACGTCCTCGGGCGGCTTCTCCTGCGCGAGGAGCTTCTCGAGCACGGCGTCCACCTGGTCGTACTTCTTCTGGGCCAGGAGGGCGCGGGCCTCCTCCACGGCGCCGCCCGAGGCGCCGCTTGCCCAGCACGCGAGCACGGCGAGGATCAGCCCTGCGAGAGAACGCTTCTTTGCCATCGTAAGCCCCCGAAGAGAGGTGGATCAGCATTCGGGTCCCGGGCGGCGGTCCGCCATCCGAAATCCGCAGTTCGTAACCGGTCAGTCCTCCTCCAGCTCCAGCTTGATCGGGTCGTCGGCCGCTTTGGCGGCCGGCGTGAGGTCCTTGGGCTCGGCGATGCGCAGGCCCTTGCTCGAGTGGGCGAACACGCGCACGTAGCCCCACAGGTCGGGGTGCAGCGCGGCCTCCGACGGCGCGTCGGAGAGCACGCTGGTGGCCTTGTTGGCCCAGTAGTGGCGCCCGAGCACCCCGGTGCCGCCCTCGTCGGTGGCGAGCACACCCCAGTCGAGTTTCAGGCGAATCGGGCCTGAGGCCGCCGAAGCCCCCGACGACTTCGGGAGCTGGAGGCCCAAGGCCTCGAGCGGGATGGCCGCCTCCACCACGTACTGGTTGTTGCCTCCCGAGCGGGCCATGGCCACGGTGTCGAGTATCTTAACGAGATCGAACGACAATTTCCAGACCGGGGAGGCCACCTCCCATTTCTCCTCGGGCCGGGCCTCGGGCGCCACGGGGCGGTAGAGGACTGCGACGGGTTTCTCGCCCATCCAGGTCATCAGCAGGCGCAGGTCGCCGGCCACGGCGCTCCTGCGGGCGGGATCGGCGGCGGGGTCGGTGCCCAGGTGCAGGTCCACGGCGGCGCCGGTCTTGAACAGCTTGTCCCACTGGTTGCCGCTGTTCTTCATCGGGCCCAGGCCGCGCACTTCGTAGGCGAGGTACAAGTAGCGGTCGTCGTACGACATGCGTAGCGAGGCGTTGTGTGATACGCCCTGGATCTTCGCCGCGTCGTCGGTCATCAGCGAGGTCGGCTCCACGCCGTCCCAGTCGCCGAGGCTGCCGTCGAGCTTCACGGGGTTCAGGGCGCGGAAACAATCGAGCACCTTCACGTCCTGGCGTGCGACGGCCTTGGCGCGGGCGATCTCCCACTCCTGGGCCTTGCGCACGTCGTCGGGCGCGAGCGTGAGCTTGCCGCCCAGCCGCTGCGCCCGGTCGAGGCCGGCCACCTCGACCACGCTCACGTGGTTGTGGCCCGCGACGGCGTAGTACTTGCTGTCCTCGAACGAGCGGCAGAAGTAGCCGCAGAAGTGTTCCTGGCCGGCCGTCACGTCGTCGAGACGCAGGCCGCGGGCATGCTCGCGCATGGCCCAGGGCACGCGCTGGGGGTCGCGGATGTCGCGGAAGATCGGGCCGATGAGCAGCCCGTCGCCCGTCCACACGTTCCACGAGCCGACATTGGTCTTGAGGACCACGAACTCGCCGAGGTCGCCCGCATGGGCGGTCTCGTGGCCGACCCAGCCGAACTCGCAGACGACCTGGGCCGGGTGCCAGGGGCTGGCGGTGTTGAGCGCGTGGCCGCCCGCGCCCTCGGTGCGGTACGACCAGAGCATCTCCCCCTCGGGCGTGTAGGCCGCCTCGGGGTTGCCCATGTGGAAGAACATCCTGTTGTCCAGCCGATACAACGTCGAGAGCCAGCCCCTCGTGGCCGGCTCCAGCTTCGGGAATTCCTTCTCCTCGTACACAGGCACGCCATTGGGCAGGAACTCCTTGACCTGGTAGCGCAGTGTGCCGGCCTGGACGCCAAGGTCGCGGTTGAACAGGCTCACGCCGTGGATGCGCTTGGGCGAGAAGGTGACTTCGGCCAGTTGCGGCTCGCCATCGCCATTCCGGTCGCTCCAGATGAACTGGAAGTCCTCGAGCACCTGCTTGCCCAGGTGGCCGAGGATTTCGGGCGTGCGGAGCGCGGGGAAGTAGTTGGCCAGGCCCACAGCAGCCGCGCGCCGCAGGTGGTCCCTTTCATATAGATATACTATGCCGACGGGGATGTCGGACCCCGGCTCGCGGGTGCGGGTGACCATGTAGACGCGGTCGCCGATCTTCACGGGCAACTCGCCCGCCTCCCAGCCGTTGGGCCAGGTGTAGTTCTTCAGGCGGGTCGCAGCCTTATCCCAGTCCAGCTCGAACTCGAGGTTGCCGTAGAAGACGCGGCGCTTGTTCCACGGGTCGAGCACGCCGCCGCCGCCGTACGAGGTGTTGCCCAGGAACTCGCGGAGGAACTTGCCGTCGGTGGTCCACTGCACGATGCGCTTGGGCCAGTACTGCCACTCGACGGCCCACAGGCGGCCGGCCTTGTCCACGCTCAGGCTCGACACGTCGCCGAAGCGGGTGGGGTCCCACGGCCCAACCTTGAAGCCGCCCGGCGTGCCGAGGGTGCGCAGGAACTTGCCGGCCTTGTCGTAGACCCGCACGGCCTGCCGGTCGGGGGCCTTGTCGAACACGTAGAGGTTGCCCTCGCGGTCCGCCGCCAGCGCGGTGGGTTGGACGAGGTCAGAAGCGACCGTCTCGTGCTTGCCACGTTCGTCCACCTTGAGCACCCTCGTGCCCGAGAGGCAGTAGAGGCGCCCCTCTGGGCCGAGGGCGAGTGGGCCGGGCCGCTCGATGGGGATTTCCTGGACGATCTTCTTCGTCGCCACGTCGGCCACCTCGATGCGGCGGGTCACGAGCGGGTCGGCGGGGGCCTCGTCGCCCAGTGGCTGGAGCGGCGCCACGCCGTAGATGCGGCAGCGGGTGGGGTCCATCTTCTGCCCGCCGCGGTCGGCGCGGATGCCGACACACCCCGCGCGGTCACTCTCGCGGTGGACCCATTGCTCGATGACGCGCAGTCGGATGGCGCGGGTCGTCACCTCGCGGCCGAAGTCAACATAACCATCCATATAGCGGGCATTTGCGTTCATCTTCTCGTCGGGGAAGTAGAAGTAGCGGCGAGCCTGCTCGTAGGTGGCGAGACGGGTCCAGCCCTCCTTGGCCGCGATGTCGGCAGGGGTGCCTTGGCCTTCGTAAGCCTCGATCTCCGTGCGCTTTCCGTCAATCTCCATGATGGCGAGGCCACGGATGCGCTGGGGCTCGGGCCACTCCATGACGTAAATGCCTGGCTTTTCTGCGGTTACTGGCTCTGTGCGCTCGGCGTCCCAAGTGCCGTCGGGCGCGATCTTGCCCGAGTTCACGCGCACTTTGGCCGTGGCGGCGAGGTTTCTGAAGCGGCGGCGGAGGAGCTTGGCGCCCTCGAGGCGGGCGAACCAGGCGCGTTCGTCCTTCTCTTCGCCGCCCTTGCGCGCGTCGAGTTTGAGGCCCTTGGCCTCGTCGGTCGCCTCAAGGGCGGCTTCCAGCTCGTCGTCGGCGCCCTTGGTGAAGGTGAAGCGCAGGGCGCGGGTGACCGTGTTCGGCGGGCACGGAACTACGTCCCAAACCGTTGTAGATTGAGGATTTCTGGTTCCGGGTGGGGGAGGATAGAACACAGTCCAGTGCCTGGTGCTTTCGGCGTCGGGGGGATAGGGGGCATCGGGCTTGAGCACGCTGATCTTGAGCTTCAGGTCCTCGAGCGTCGGCAGGGGGAGTACGAGGCTGCCAATGGCCACGGGACGCTTGAGGGCGAGCACGATGTGCTGCTGGCGGCCCGGCCCTTTGGTGGATTCGAGATAGCTGATGCCGCCGTTGTTGCCGGCCGGCGTGCCCTTGATGCGGAACAGGCGCACAAAGTCATCGCGGGGGTCAGGCACGTAGTCCAGCCCCGACTGCTTCTTGCGCGGGTAGGGCGGCAGGCAGTTCTCGATGTCTACGTCGCCGATGCCGACGGCGTTGTTCAGCCAGTCGCTGCCCGCGTCAATAGCCATGTAGAGCTTGCCGCCGCCGGCGGCCATGCCGCAGATGCCGCGCTGGCGCTTCTCGGTCTGGCTGAGCATCAGCAGCTCTTCGACCTTCTGCGTCGCCACGTCCACCGCCCACACGCGGTCCATGCCTTCTTCGCCGGAGGCGCTCCAGCCCTGGTTTTCGACGAACACCTTGCCGTCGGCGGCGGCCATGCGGCGCGGGCCGCTCCAGGCGGCGAAGCTGTGGATGCCCCAGAGCTTGCGGCCCTCGAGGGTGCAGGCGATGAAGCTCACGCCGCTCTCGGCGCAGGGGGCCCCGAGGAACACGAAGTCGCCATCGGCCGCCGAGCTGCTGGGCGGCGTGTGGTCGGCCAGCCAGCCGCCGGGGCCGCTGGCGCCGTTGAGCCAGGGCGAGTTTTCGGGATGATGGGCCTCGATGTTGGGGTAAGGGGTCATCTGGTAGCGCAGTTCGAGGGGGGGATAGGCGATGGCCTTCCACTCGTAAGTGCCTGGGGCCACAAAGTTTCCGCGCTCGTCGCGGAGGTCCCAGCCCTCGGCGCCCTGCCCTTTCGCGCGGTCGACCCGGGCCACGATGTTGCGCACCCGCCGCCCCTGCGCGTCGTTGACCACCATCGTGAGCTTGAGGGCCTCGGGCAGGGTGTAGGCGATCTGGAACGGGGGCGGGGCCGTCTCGCGCCGCTGGAGCGCGGGCACCGGGGCGTCCCCCAAGTCTACATAGGCGTGGAGCGTTTCGATGCGGGCGATCTGCGCGGGGTTGGTCTTCAGGATCACGAGCCGGATGCCGCGCGTCCTGAGCGGCTCGAAGGCGATCCAGCGTCCCTCGTTCGCCCTGTGCTCGGCGTAGTCGGCCAGGCGCTTCCACTCGTTTTCCACGGCCGCCACGGGGCTGAGGGTGTCTGCGCCGCGGAAGACCTCGATGCGCATCAGCTCGAAATTGTCGCGCAGGAACAGGCCCGAAAGCGTCTGCGGCTCGTCCCACGACAGCACGAACCAGCTCGGGTCCACGTCCGACACGGGCGGCCTGGGGATGCGCTCCTTCTGGTCCTTGCCCGTGTTCTGCCACGAGCCCGTGCCCGTGGTGATGCGTGCGGCGTGGTAGGTGTGGGGCGGGCCAAGCTGCGAGTATTGGGTGAACTCGCTCTCGGCCTGGGCCACGGCGTCGGGGGTCACGTTGTGCAGGCGTCGTGCCGCGAAGCGCCAGTGCCGCAGCGTCGAGCGACGCGATGCGCGGCTCTCGGTGAGCAGCACGGCCCGGGTCGTCGTGCCCGGCGGCAGGGTCACGAGACGCGGGCGCCCCTGATTCGGGTGAGCCGCCGGCCTGACCCATTGCTCCGGCTTGGCGGGGTCGCCAGGGGCGGGCGCGTCGTCCTTGAGATAGCAGAAATCCCCAGTCTCCAGCCACGTGGAACCGAGGGCGACGGGCCTCTTGAACGCCACGAGGTAGTGGAAGGTCGCGCCCTTCTCGGTGTCGGCCGGCTCGCCGGCCGACCAGCCGCGGCTGTCGCGGGGCCGTGGCCCGAGGCCCAACACGGCCAGCACCTCGTCGGGGGCGGTGGGCGACGGCACTGCGTCATTGTAGGTCTTGCACGCGGCGAGGTCTACGTCATCGGCCGCGAAGGCGGGGGCGAAGATGCCCGCGGGCTCGGGCCGTGCGGCGCCGCACTCGGCTGCGCCCCACATGCCCACGACCACCGCCAATACAACAGGGACTCTGCCGGCGGGCCGGCGGGCTTGCCCACTCATCGCACCACGGTCCTCCTGGCCCAGAGCCAGCCGGCTCCCGCGGGCGGGGACCCCGCGAGCCGGCGGGGAGCAAAGATGCATTATAGGAATACGGCGACGCGAAAGCAAAGATGGAACCACGCCCGGCTGCGGGCCGGAATTGCAGGTGGCTGCGGGCGCTCCGAAGGAGCGAAAGGGGATCGCGCAGGGCGAGGCTGTAGGCGGGATGTCCACATCCCGCGAAGCCCGCGATGCCGCGCGGGACGGGGACGTCCCGCCCACAGGGGAGGAACCGTCTCGGGGGCGATCTTGTTCCCAGGCGTTGCTCTGGACTTTACGCTACGAGCCGTTCAGGCGGAGGAGAGGAGCGATCCACCTACTTTCCGGCCTGCACCCACCACGCCCCGGTTGGCAGCGGCACGCCCCTCGTGGTAGACTACGATGGCCAGTGAACCCCCCTTTGCCGAGAGTGAGCCGAAGTGAGCCATCGCGCCGTGCTGTTCGACCTCGACGGAACCCTCCTCGACACGCTCGAGGACCTGGCCGACTCGACCAATGCCGCTTTGAGGCAGCTTGGCTTCCCGCCGCACCCGACTGACGCCTATCGGTATTTCGTGGGCGACGGCGTGACGAACCTGATCCTGCGCACCCTGCCCGAGGCCCATCGCGACGAACCGACCGTGGCCAGGGCCGTGGACCTGATGCGCCGCCTCTACGGCGAGCACTGGGCCGACAAGACGCGGCCCTACCCCGGCGTGCCCGAGCTGCTCGACGCCCTCGTCGCACGCGGCGTGAAGATGGCCGTGCTGTCGAACAAGCCGCACGAGTCCACGCTGCTCTGTGTGGACAGGCTGCTGCCGCGCTGGCGGTTCCACGCCGTCATCGGCCAGAGCAAAGCCGTGCCGCCCAAGCCCGATCTCGCGGGCGTCCGCACGATCATCGCCCAGCTTGGCGTGCCGGCCGAGCAGTTCCTCTACCTCGGCGACACGAACACCGACATGGCGACGGCTAACGCCGCGGGCATGTTCGCCGTGGGCGTCCTCTGGGGCTTCCGCCCCGCCGACGAGTTGCGCGAGGCGGGCGCAAGGGTGCTCATTGCGAGACCGACCGACCTGCTCGACCTCTTGTGATGGCAGGGCGTGCATACTTGCACGCGGAACCGATGGCGGGTAACCTTCTCCACCGGATTCCGCGTGCAGGCATGCACGCCCTGCCACAAGGGGGCCATGCGATGCGACGAACCATTCTGTGCGTCTGGATGATCGGTTGGGGCCTGGTGTGCGCTGGCGAGACGGGGGCCGAGGCCTTCGCCCGCCTCGTGGCCAAGGAGCCGGGGCTTGTGGCTCAGTGGCGCTTCGAGGGCAGTCTCGACGATGCCCGAGGCGCGCTCAAGGGCGAAATCCGCGGCGGCCAGGCGGAGTTCGCCGACGGGCCGAACGGCGGCAAGGCCCTCGCGCTCGGCGCCAGGCGGCTGGCGACGATGGGCGACGCGCCCACACTTGACCTCGACCCGACCAGCATCGAGCTGTGGTTCAAACCCACCTTTGCGCCCGGCGGCCAGGGCAACCCCTGCCTCATCGCCAAACGCAAGACCAGCGGCGAAACCCGCCTCAGCCTCCACCTCTGGAACGACTACAGCGGCCTGGCCTTCTGGAACGGGAAGTCGGTCGTCCGCTTCGCGCCCGCCTCGGGCCAGCTTCGCCGCGGCGAGTGGCACTACCTGGTGCTCACCTGCGCGGACAACGATCTGAAGCTGTACCTCGACGGCCTGCCCTGCCGCAAGTTCGCCGGCGATGGCACCATCAGCTTCGAGCGCAGGGGTCTGCCGCTGCTGCTCGGCGCGGCCGACCTCAATGGCTTCGAGTGCTTCGAGGGGGCGATCGACGAGGTGGCCGTTTACTCGCGCGTGCTCTCGGTGGTGGACGTCGAGCGGCACATGGACGCGATGGGCGCGAAGAAGCGGATGACCCGCGAGGAGTTGGCCGCCATCGCCGAGAAGGAGCGCCTGGCCCGCGAGGAGGCCCGCAAGAAGGAACTGGCCGAGATGCTGACCGACGAGCGCCTCTTCGCCCGCGGCCAGCGGCGCGTCTATCAGGGCGAATCGCTCGCAGCCATCCGCCTCCCCGTCGGCGGCGTCGGCGCAGGCTCCATCCAGATGGACGGCAAGGCCACCCGGCCCGTCTGGAACATTTTCAACAACATGAACCAGGCCGCCGTGCCCGACAGCTTCTTCGCCATTCGCATCCAGGGCGACAAGCCGATCCTCAAGGCGCTCCAAACCGAACCCGCTGGCGCCTACGCCGCAATGAAGTCCCTCACCTTCCGCGGCGAATACCCCTTCGGCTGGTACGACTTCGACGACCCCGGCCTGCCCGTCAAGGTGAGCCTTGAAACCTTCAACCCCCTCATCCCACTCAGAACCAAGGACTCCGCCATCCCCTGCGCCATCTACAACATCAGCGTGAAGAATCCCACGGACAAGCCTGTCGAGGCCGCCGTGCTGGCCCATCAGCGGTACGGCGTGGGCACGGAGGGCCACAAGCGGGAGATGCGGCGCACCGAGCGCGCGACCGTCCTGGACATGACCGGCGCCAGGCCGGGCAGCATGGCCCTCGCGGTCCTCGGCACCGGCGAAGAGGCCGACGGCGCACTCGCCTCGACCCTCAAGCTCGCGCCGGGCGCAAGCCGCACCGTCTCCTTCATCCTCGCCTGGCACTTCCCCGGCGGGCGGCACGGCCAGGGCGCCTGGGGCGGCGAGGGCAACATGTACGAGAACTGGTGGCCCAACGCCGGCGCCGTGGCCGACGACGTGGCCGCACGCCTCGACGACCTGACGAAACGCACCCGACTCTTCCACGACACCCTCTATGCGACGAACCTGCCCTACTGGCTCCTCGACCGCCTCAGCTCGCAACTCGTCGTCCTCCGAAGCCCGACCACCTTCTGGACGAAGGCCGGCTACTTCGGCGGCTGGGAGGGCTGCTGCCCCGACAGCGGCTGCTGCAACGGCAACTGCAACCACGTGTGGCAGTACGCCCAGAGCCACGCCCGCCTCTTCCCCGAAATCGGCCGCCTGATGCGCGAGCAGGAGCTGCGCTTCATGGCCCCCAACGGCTCCATCCCACACCGCCAGCCCGCCAGCCATCCCGCCTTCGACGGCCAGTGCGGCGGCATCCTGGGCGCCTGCCGCGAACACCTCTGCTCCGCCGACGGCACCTGGCTCGCCAAGCACTGGCCCGCCGTGAAGAAGGCGATGGACTTCCTCATCACCACGCACGACAAGGATGAGGATGGCGTGCTCGCCGGCCCCCAGTGGAACACCCTCGACTGCAACACGGGCGGGAACACCTCGTGGCTGGGCACGCTCTACCTCGCCGCCCTCGCGGCGAGCGAGAAGATGGCGCTCCTCCAGAACGACGCCGAGGCCGCCGCCCGCTACCGCAAGATACGCGAGAGTGGCTCGCGGAAGCAGGACGAAACGCTCTTCAACGGCGAATACTACATCCAGATCCCCGACCCCCAGGCCCACCGCGACTATCACGACGGCTGCCACATTGACCAGCTCCTCGGCCAGTGGTGGGCGCACCAGCTCGACCTCGGCTGGCTCTACCCGCCCGAGCACTGCGCGAAGGCGATGGGCGCGCTCTTCCAGCACAACTTCCGCACCAACTTCCGCGGCGTGCCCCAGGCCCCGAGGAAGTTCGTGGCCGACGCCGACGCGGGCCTCCAGATGATCTGCTGGCCCAAGGAGAACCGCCCGCCCAACCACACGATCTACGCCGACGAGGTGATGAGCGGCTTCGAATACTCGGCGGCGGCCATGATGCTCTATGCGGGGCGGATGAAGGAGGGCTTCGCCGTCCTGCGGGCAGCCGCCGACCGCTACGACGGGCGCCTGCGCACCGGCCTCACCCCAGGCGGCACATCGTCTTGGGGCCACAGCGGCAACCCCTTCGGCGACGACGAGTGCGGCAAGTTCTATGCCCGCACGATGAGCGTGTGGTCGCTGCTCCTTGCCTGCCAAGGTTTCATATACGACGGCCCGGCCGGGCTCATCGGCTTCCGGCCGCTCTGGAAGCCCGAGGACCACACCAGTTTCTGGAGCGGGGCCGAGGGCTGGGGCCTCTTCACCCAGAAGCGTGAGGCGGGCCGCCAGAACGAGCAGATCGAGGTCAGGCATGGCAAGCTGCAAGTGAAATCCCTGGTATTCGAGTTGCCGAGGGACGCCAAGCCCTCGAGGCTGGCCGTCAGCCTCGGCGGCAAGCCGCTCGACGCAATGCATGAGCTTGTCGGGGGTAGGCTTACGGTCACGCTGGCCGCGCGGGCCGATGTCGCCGAGGGCCAGGCGCTGAGCGTCGAAGCACGATGGTGAGCGGCCGGGCGATCTTTTCCTGCTTGACGCCGCGCAGGGCCTGCGCCACAATCTGGGTAGAGGACGGGCGGTGTTCGTTGGGCGTCTACGTGAGACAAGGAGCCTGACCATGAACCTCGCTCGTCTATCCCTCATCTTCGCTCTCGCGCTGGCCGGGGTGGTTGGCGTGGGCGTGTACGTGTGGGCGGGTTGCGGCGCCTGCGGCCCGGCGGCGGCCCCGAGCGGAGCCAAGCTGGACATCGCGACGACGACGCCGTTCAGCGTGCTCGACGTCACCGGCCCGGCCAAGGGCGAGAAGCTCTGCTACATCTGCCGCTACGGCGGGAGGCCATCGGTCGTCCTCTTCACGCGCACGACGACGGGCCACCTCGTGGACCTGGTGAAGGCGGTGGACAAGTTCGTCGCCGACCACAAGGAGCAACGCGCCGCCGCCTTCGTGGTGCTCCTGGGTGAGAACAGTGCGGCGAACCGCGAGGCCCTGGCGAAGCTCGCCGCCGACCACAAGCTCTCGATCCCCCTGACCATCGCGGCCGACGGCGCGAAGGGCCCGAGCGCCTACAAGCTCGACCCCGCGTGCGCCACCCTGGCCCTGGTGGCCAACAAGAACAAGGTGGAGGCGGCGTTCACGGTCAAGTGCGATGCCGCCTCGTGCGACAACGCCCAGTGCAGCCCCGCGGCCGACGTGGTCGCCGCGGCCGACAGGCTGATCGCCGGCCACTGAGCCGCATCTCTGGGAGGCCAAGCCGCACGACCCGGGCGGGCGTCCCGTCGGGACGTCCGCCTGTTCCATGCCCTCTGCCGCTTGCAATCGCGCGGCGGCGCCCCTAAGATGGCCACGCCAGGAGACCGGACGAACCGTCTGTGCCGCGTGGAGCCCGCTGGATGCATCGTGCGACCCTGTTGCTCATCGTCGTGGCAGCCGCCACCTCGGCCGGCGACCAGCCGCAGTGGGGCGCGCGCTTCAGCCGCAACATGGTCTCGCCCGAACGCGGCCTGCCCGAGACCTTCGACCCGAAGACGGGCGAAAACGTCCAGTGGACCGCGCCGCTCGGCACCGAGACCTACTCGTCGCCCATCGTGGCCGGCGGCCGCGTGTTCATCGGCACCAACAACAACCGCCCCCGCGACCCCCGCCACCAGGGCGACCGCGGCGTGCTGCTGTGCCTCGACGAGAAGACAGGCGAACTCGCCTGGCAACTCGTCGTGCCCAAGATCACCGCCGACCCGCCCGACCCCTATCTCGACTGGCCTAACGCCGGCCTCTGCTCGCCCCCCACCGTCGAGGGCGACCGCGTCTACGCCGTCACCAACCGAGGCGAGGTGGTGTGCCTCGACCTCCACGGCCTCGCCAACGGCAACGACGGCCCCTACCAGGACGAGGGGCAGCACCTGGCCCCCCAGGGCCGGCCCGCGATGGCGCCCGGCCCGCTCGACGCCGACATCCTGTGGCTCTACGACCTGCGCGCCCAGTCGGGCGTCTACCCCAACGACGCCTTCCACTCCTCCATCCTGCTCCACGGCGACTTCCTCTACCTCAACACGTCGAACGGCGTGGACCGCACGCACCGCCGCAACCCGGCCCCCGACGCCCCCAGCCTGGTCGTGCTCGAGAAGGCCACGGGACACCTCGTGGCCCAGGACGACGAGCGGATCGGCGGCAAGGTGTACCACAGCACCTGGTCGTCGCCCGCCCTGGGCAATGCCAACGGCAGGCCGGTTGTCGTCTTCTGCGGCGGCGACGGGGTGGTCTACGGCTTCGAGGCCCTCGCGGCGGCGCCCCCGGCCGGCGAGGTGGTGAAGCTCAAGCGGGTGTGGCGGTTCGACCCCGACCCCACGTCGCCCAAGGAAGACATCCACAAGTACAAGAACAACCGCGAGACCGGCCCCAGCAACATCAAGAGCATGCCCGTCTTCCACCAGGGCCGCGTCTACCTCACCGTGGGCGGCGACATCTGGTGGGGCAAGAACAAGGCCTGGCTCAAGTGCTTCGACGCCACGAAGACGGGGGAGATCACAACGACCGCAGAATTGTGGTCCTATGGCCTCAGGAACCACTGCTGCTCGACGCCCGCCATTGCCGGCGACCTGGTGTTCGTGGCCGACTGCGGCCGCCTGGTGCACTGCGTGGACGCGGCGACTGGCAAGGCCCACTGGACGCACGAGGCGAGGGGCGACTTCTGGGCCTCGCCGCTCGTGGCCGACGGCAAGGTCTACCTCGGCAGCCGGCGGGGCGAGTTCTACGTCTTCGCCGCCGACCGCGAGAAGAAGCTGCTGGCCTGCGTGCAGCTCGAGGGCGCCGTCAACGGCACGGCCACCGCGGCCAACGGCACGCTCTACGTGGCCACCATGACCCGCCTCTACGCCCTCCGCACCCAGGCGCCCCCGAAGTGAGCGCGGCGCCCGGCCAGGCAAGGCGCTCCTCCAACACGTCCCCTTGCGCCACGGGGGCCCCGGCTTCCCTGGGCCGGCGCCCACGTCATTGTTTGCAATGGGCGGGGGCATCTGCTATAGTTTTTGAATTAGAGTCGGCCCCCCGCCTCGTGGGAGCCGCGCAGCGCGAAGGGGTAGCCAGAGATGAAGCTTAGCGACCTGCTCAACGAGAGCGTGGTGAAGGTCGGCCTGGAGTCGGAAGACAAGGAAGAGCTGTTCGCGGAGATGATCGAGCTCCTGGTGCGCGCGGGACGCCTGGACGACCGCGACCGGGCGCTCCAGGCCATCCTCGCCCGCGAGGAGATGGCCACCACCGGCATCGGCAGCGGCGTGGCCGTGCCCCACGGCAAGGAACCGTCCATCAAGTCCCTCCTCGTCGCCCTCGGCATCTCGAAGAAGGGCATCGAGTACGACGCCACCGACGGCGAGCCCGTGTACCTGGTCTTCCTGGTGCTGGCCGAGGCCAATAACCCCGGGCCCCACGTGCAATGCCTGGGCGAGATCGCCCGCCTGCTTCAAGTGCCGGGCCTGAACGAACGCCTGCGCGCCGCGAAGAACGCGCGCGAGGCGCTCGACATCATCCGCGCCGAGGAGTAGCCAGGCCCGCCCCCTTCGACCCTCTGCGGAGCCACGAGGGGCCATGAAGGAAATCATCCAGGAACTCCTGCGCGTCGAGAGCCAGGCCCGCCAGCTCGTGGCCGAGGCTGAGGCCGAGGCCCAGCAGGCCGTGGCCGCCGCCAGGGCCACGGCCCAGGCGCAGGCGGAGGAGAGGCGGCTGCGCGCCAGCGAGGAGGCGCAGCGCCTGGTGGCCCAACGGGCCGAAGAGGCCCGCCGGCAGAAGCAGGCCCGGCTCGAGGCCGCCGCGGCGGCCAACCGCGCGGCGGCCCACATCCCCCCCGCGCTCGCTCAGCGCGCCGTAGAGGCCATCTGCCGCGCCGTGACGGGAGCCGACGATGCCCCTCAGCGGTGACTTCGACTACATCCAGGCGAAGGTGCACGGCCTGCGCAGCCGCGTCTACGAGCTGGACCGCCTGGACGCGCTGTGCGACCTGCGCACCGTGGCCCAGCTCTGGCACCGCCTGTACCCGGAGGCCGACGCCCAGGGCCACCACGAGCTCCAACGCCGCCTGCTGGCCGACCACGTGGCCGAGCTCGTCAGCGTGCAGCCCCACCTGCCCGAGCCCTTCGCCCCGCTCTACGCCTGGATGATGCGGCGGTTCCAGGTGGAGAACCTCAAGGTCGTCCTCCGCGCGTGGAAGGCCCACGAGCCGCCCGAGCGCGTGCTGCCGTTCCTGGCGCCCCTGCGCGGCGCTCTGGCCCTGGAGGTGGCCCCGCTGCTCCGGGCCGCCGACCTGGCCAGCTTCGTCCTGCGGATTCCCGAGCCGAACCTGCGCGCCGCCGCCCTCGAGGCCGCCCCGCAGCACGCCGAGGCGGGCGAGAGCTTTTTCGTCGAATCCGCCCTCGACGCGGCTTACTACACCCGGCTGCTCGCGCTCGCCGCCGAGCTGCCGGCCCTCCACCGCCAGCCGTGCGAGCCCCTGGTGCGCCTCGAGGCGGCCCTCTACAACACCCTGGCGATCTTCCGCCTCAAGCTCAACTACCGCCTCGCCCAGGAGAAGGCCCGCGCCTTCCTGGCCAAGGGCGCGCTCCACCTTGTGCAGGTCGAGCGCCTGTTCGACTACCCCGACTTCCGCGACATGCTGGCCCACGTGCCGCGCGAGCTCGTGCGACCCGAGGACGCCGCCCGCCTCTTCACGATCGCCGACCTCGAGCGGGCCGTCTGGGAGCGCCTGCTGCGCGTGGCCAATCGCCAGTTCTACCGGTCCGTGGGCGATCTGGGCCTCGTCGTGGCCTTCTACACCGTCAAGCGCATCGAGCTGGCCAACCTCATCCGCGTGATCGAGGGGGTGCGCTACGGCCTCGCGCCCGCCCTCATCCGCGAGGGGCTGATCCACCCGCGGCGGACCGCCGCCGCGTAGCGAGGACCCGTTGGTGCTCAAACCGGCCCCGATGAAACGCCTCCGCCTCCTGATCCTCGAGCGCGACGTGCGCGCCGTCACCGAGGGCTTGGGCCGCCTGGGCGTGGTGCACCTCTCCCAGGCGCAGGCCACGGAGGGCGGCGAACTCGTGAACCCGACCCGCCTCGAGGAGGAACTGGGCCTCGTCCACTCGCTCCTCGAGCGGGTGACGGCGCTCTGCGACGTGCTCGAGATCGGCGAGGACCGCCCCGCCGAGCTGGTTCCCTATGCCGACGCGCGCGAGCTGGATGCCGAGCTGACGCCGATCGAGCAGCGCCTGGCCGCCGTGCTGGAACGGCGGAAGAGCCTGAACGCCGACATCGAGGCCGAGTACCAGGTGCTGCGCGACGTCGAGGCCTACCGGCCCATCGAGGTGGCGCCGGAGCAGTTGCGCGACCTGGCCTTCCTGCACTTCGCCCTCGGCAGCCTGCCGTCGCGCGAGGTCGCCCCGCTGCGCGAGAAGCTCGAGGGCAAGGCCGTGCTCCTGCCCTTCAAGGCGCCCGACGGACGCCAGCGCGTCGTGGCCCTGGCCAGCCGCGCGGGCCGGTTCGCCCTCGACTCGCTGCTGGCCGAACACCACTTCGTGGCCGAGCGGCTGCCCGAACGCCGCGTGGGGGCGCCGACCGACGTCTCGCGCAAGGCCGAGGAGCGGCTGCTGGCCCTCGCCAAGGAGCAGGAGGCCCTGCGCGCGCAGACGGCGGGCCTGGCCGCCGAGCTGGGCGGGCGCCTCGCCGCCTGGCGACAGCGCCTGCGCACCGACGAGCAGCTCTTCCACGCCCAGGCCTACTTCGGCCACACCAGCGCCACCTGCCTGATCGCCGGCTACGTGCCGTCGGTGCGCGTGGACGCGCTGCGCGAGGAGCTGCTCCGCCTGACCGACGGGCGGGTGGTGATCGAGGTGGCCGACCCGCCGGCCGCCGACCCCGACACGCCGACGCTGCTCGTGAACCCGCGGCTCCTCAGGCCGTTCGAGATGCTCGTGGCCGGCTACGGGCACCCGGGCTACCGCGAGATCGAGCCCACGCCACTCGTCGCCCTCAGCTTCCTGCTGATGTTCGGCATCATGTTCGGCGACGTGGGCCAGGGCGCCGTGCTCGTGGCCGCGGGCCTCGCGCTGGCGCGCCGCGGCCGCGGCGACAAGGTGCGCGACTTCGGCACCCTGCTCTGGCTGTGCGGCGCCGCGGCCATGCTCTCGGGCTGGGTCTACGGCAGCGCGTTCGGCATCGAGCGGGTCCTCCGGCCGCCCTGGGGCGGGTGGTTCGTGCTCGACGTCACGCGCATCGAATCCATCAAGCCTCTCCTCATCGCCACTGTGGGCCTCGGCGTGGCGATGATGACGCTGGGCGTGGTGCTCAACCTGGTCAACCGCATCCAGGCGCGCGACTACTTCGCCCTGGTGATCGACAAGTTCGGCCTGGTGGGCTTCATCTTCTACTGGGGCGCGCTGGGCCTGGGCCTGCGCACGGTGGTCTGGGAGAGCGGGCCGCCCACGGCCTGGGAGATCGGGGTGCTTGTGGTCCTGCCCCTGGTTGTGCTATTCTTCCGGGAGCCGCTGCACTTCCTGCTGACGCGCCGCGACCCCGCGCGCCCGGCGCACCTGCTCGCGGGGCTGATGGAGGGGTTTGTAGACATCCTGGAAACCGTGAGCGCCTACGCGGCGAACACGGTGTCGTTCGTGCGTGTGGGCGCGTTCGCCCTGGCGCACGCGGCGGTCTGCGTGGCGATCTTCGCCATCGAGCGCATGGTGCGCGGGGCGCCGGGCGGCCCGCTGTGGAGCCTGCTGGTCGTCGTCCTCGGCAACGCGCTCGTCATCGGGCTCGAGGGGCTCGTGGTCTCCATTCAGGCGATGCGCCTCGAATACTACGAGTTCTTCAGCAAGTTCTTCAGTGGCCAGGGAAAGGCCTATCATCCGTTCAAGCTCACCTAGGAGCCAGGAGGTCGCATGGAGAGCAAGCTGCGGGTGTCCATCATGGTCTGGGCGGCGGCCGTGCTGCTGGTGGCGCTGCCGCTGGGGCTGGGCCTCAGCGTGGTGTTTGGCGGCGAAGAGCCGGCCAAGGAGGCCGAGAAGGCGCCCACGCTCAAGCGCGAGTCGGGCGAGAACATCGCCTTCGCCATCAGCGTGGCCGTGACCACCTCGATGGCGTGCTTCAGCGCCGCCTACGCCGTGGGCAAGGTGGGCGCGGCCGCCCTCGGCGCGGCCAGCGAGCGGCCCGAGCTGCTCGGGCGGGCCCTCATCTTCGTCGGCCTCGCCGAAGGCATCGCCATCTATGGCCTCATCATCGCCATCCTGCTGCTCGGCTACCTGAAGTAGCCGCGCGGCCCCGGCGGCGAAGGCCACGGCCCGCGGGCGGAGCGCGCCATGCACTACTACGCGATCGGCGACGAGGACACCGTGCTCGGCTTCCGCTACGCCGGCGTGCCGGGCGACATCGTGAAGAGCGCCGAGGCGGCCCGCGAGGCCCTCGAGCGCGTGCTGCGCCGGCGCGACGTGGCGATCCTCATCATGACCGACCGGGTGGCCGACTGGATCCGCCCCGAGGTGAACCGCGTGCGTTTCGATTTCGAGCTGCCGCTGGTGGTCGAGGTGCCCGGCCCCGCCGGCCCGTCGCCCGAACGCAAGGACCTGCTGACCCTCATCCGCGAGGCCGTCGGCATCAAGGTCTAGCCACAGGAAACCCGAACCCATGGCGAGCGAAAAGGTCCTGTCGGACGAGATTCTCAGGGACGCGCAGACGAAGGCGGACCGCCTGCGCAAGCGCGGCGAGCGCGACGCCAAGAAGATCCTGGACGAGGCGGCGAAAGAGGCGGCCGCGGCGGCCGAGCGGACGCTCCAGGTGGCCCGCGCCCGGGCCGACCGGGTGACGCAGTCGCTCCTGGCCACCGTGGAGCAGGACGTGCGCCGCGGCCTCCTGGCCGCGCGCGAGGCCGAGCTCGACCGGCTCCTCGAGGCCGCCCGCCAGCGCCTGGCGGACCGCTCCTCCTACAGCCCCGCGGCTGTGCTTGCCACGCTGGCGGCCCAGGCCATCGGCGCTATGCGGGCCGACCGCGTGGTGCTCGCCCTGGCCGAGGCCGACCGCGCGATCGCCACCGAGGCCTGGCGCGCCGACGTGCGCCGCCGCGTGGGGCGCGAGGTGGCCCTCGAGGTGGCCTCGGAGGCCGCGCCCATCGAGGGCGGCGTCGTCGTCCGCTCGGCCGACGGGCGGCTGCTCTACGACAACTCGTTCGGGGCCAGGCTCCGCCGCCTGTGGCCCGAGCTCAGAAAGGAACTCGCCGCCGAGGTGTTCCAGGAGAACGGCCCGTAGCCTGCCACCGGGGGAGGGGCCGGCGGCCCCGCCCGGCGGCGCACCACGGGGGGTTCCGCGAAGGACAAGAGCGAAGCCATGCAAGGTCACGGCACCATCACCCGCATCTCCGGCCCCATCGTGCAGGCCAGCGGCCTGGGCGACGCGATGATGTACGAGGTCGCCGAGGTCGGGCACCCGCGCCTCATGGGCGAGGTCATCCGCCTGCGCGGCGACCAGGCCACCCTCCAGGTCTACGAAGACACCACCGGAGTCCGCCCCGGCGAGCCGGTCTACCGCACCGGCGCGCCGCTGTCGCTCTCGCTGGGGCCGGGCCTCATCGGGAACATCTACGACGGCATCCAGCGCCCGCTGCCCGAGATCGCGCGCGAGAGCGGCTGCTACATCCGCCGGGGCGAGAAGGTGCCGGCCCTGCCGCCCGAGAAGGCCTGGCGCTTCGCGCCCTGCGTCGCCGCGGGCGCCGAAGTAGCCCCCGGCCAAATCCTCGGCACGGTGCAGGAGACGCCCTGCATCGAGCACCGCGTGCTCTGCCCGCCCGGCCTCCGCGGCACGCTGGCCCACGTGGCCCCCGAGGGCGACTACAGGGTGGCCGACCCCGTGGCCGTGGTGCGCACCGCCGCGGGCGACCGCGCGGTGGCCATGGCCCAGCGCTGGCCGGTGCGCCAGGCGCGCCCCTACGGGCTGCGGCTGCCCCCCTCGGCCCCGCTCATCACCGGCCAGCGGGTGATTGACACGCTCTTCCCGATCAGCCGCGGCGGGGCCGCCGCCATCCCCGGCGGCTTCGGCACCGGCAAGACCATGACCCAGCACGCCCTGGCCAAGTGGAGCGACGCCGACCTCATCGTCTACGTGGGCTGCGGCGAGCGCGGCAACGAGATGACCGACGTGCTGACCAGCTTCCCCGAGCTCACCGACCCGCGCACCGGCCGCCCGCTCATGGAGCGCACGGTGCTCATCGCCAACACGTCGAACATGCCGGTCGCCGCGCGCGAGGTGTCCATCTACACCGGCATCACCATCGCCGAGTACTTCCGCGACATGGGCTACCACGTGGGCGTGATGGCCGACTCGACCTCGCGATGGGCCGAGGCGCTGCGCGAGCTGGCGGCGCGCCTCGAGGAGATGCCGGCCGAGGAGGGCTTCCCCGCCTACCTGCCCAGCCGCCTGGCCGGCTTCTACGAGCGCGGCGGCGCCGTGGAGACGCTCGGCGGCCGGCGGGCCTCGATCAGCATCGTGGGCGCCGTCTCCCCGCCCGGCGGCGACTTCTCGGAGCCGGTCACCCAGCACACCCGCCGCTTCATCCGCTGCTTCTGGGCGCTCGACACCACGCTGGCCAACGCCCGCCACTACCCGGCCATCCACTGGCTGCGCAGCTACAGCGAGTACGTGGGCGACGTGGCCGAGTGGTGGCAGGAGATCGAGCCCGAGTGGCCGGCGCTGCGCCAGCGCCTCATCGAGCTGCTCCAGCGCGAGGACCGCCTCCAGCAGATCGTCAAGCTCGTGGGCCCCGACGTGCTGCCCGACACCCATCGCCTGGTGCTGCTGGTGGCCGAGATGATCAAGAACGGCTTCCTCCAGCAGAACGCCTTCGACGAGATCGACATGTACTGCCTGCCGCGCAAGCAGGCGGCGCTGATGCGCCTGATCGTGGAGTTCTACGAGCGCGCCGACCGCATCATCGCCAAGGGCGCGCCGCTCGTGCGCCTCCACGACCTGGCCTGCGTCGCCGAGATCGTGCGCGCGCGCTCCACGGTGCCCAACGACCAGCCGCAGGGGCTCGACGCCATCCGCGACCGCATGCGCGCCCAGCTCGGCGAGCTGGAAAGGAGCTATGCCTGATGCCCGCGGTGGACCATGGTCTCGAATACGTGGGCCTCGAACAGGTCAACGGCCCCCTCATCTTCGTCGAGGCCGTGCGCGACGTCGGCTACGGCGAGGTCGTCGAGATCCACGACGCCGAGGGCAGCTCCCGCCTCGGCACCGTGCTCGACATCTCGGACCGCCGCGCCGTGGTCCAGGTCCTCGAGGGCACCAGCGGCCTGGGCGCGCGCTCGACGCGCGTGCGCTTCCTCGGCAAGCCGCTGGGGCTGCCCGTGTCGCGGGCCATGCTGGGCCGCGTCTTCGACGGCATCGGACGGCCGCTCGACGGCGGCCCGGCGCCCCTGAGCCGCGAGGAGCGCGACATCAACGGCCAGCCGGTCAACCCCTTCTCGCGCCGCTACCCGCGCGACTTCATCCAGACCGGCATCTCGGCGATTGACGGGATGAACACGCTCGTGCGCGGGCAGAAGCTGCCGATCTTCTCGGGCAGCGGCCTGCCGCACGACCGCATCGCCGCGCAGATCGCCCGCCAGGCCCGGCTGCTCGACCAGAACGTGGATTTCGCGATCGTCTTCGGCGCCATGGGCGTCAAGCACGACGTCGCGCAGTTCTTCACCCGCTCGTTCGAGGAGAGCGGCGTGCTGGGCAACGTGGCGCTCTTCCTCAGCCTCGCCAGCGCGCCCTCCATCGAGCGCCTGCTCACCCCCCGGTCGGCCCTCACGCTCGCCGAGCACCTGGCCTTCGAGTGCGGCCTGCACGTGCTCGTGCTGCTCACGGACATGACCAACTACTGCGAATCGCTGCGCGAGATCGGCACGGCCCGCGGCGAGATTCCCGCCCGCAAGGGCTATCCCGGCTACCTCTACAGCGACCTCGCCTCGATCTACGAGCGGGCCGGGCGCGTCGAGGGCTCCGAGGGCTCGATCACCCAGATGGCCATCCTCACCATGCCCAGCGACGACATTTCACACCCCGTGCCCGACCTCACGGGCTACATCACCGAGGGCCAGATCGTGCTGGAGCGCGAGCTGTTCCAGCGCGGCATCTACCCGCCCATCGCCGGGCTGCCGAGCCTCTCGCGCCTGATGAAGGACGGCATCGGAGCGGGCCGCACCCGCGAGGACCACGCGCCGCTCGCGAGCCAGCTCTTCGCCGCCTACGCCGTGGTCAAGCGCGTGCGCGGCCTCGCCGCCGTCATCGGCGAGGAGGAGCTCTCGGCGCTGGACAAGCGCTACGTGGAGTTCGGCGACGCCTTCGAGCGCCGCTACCTGGCCCAGGGCGAGGACGAGAACCGCACGATCGAGCAGACGCTGGACCTCGGCTGGGAGGTGCTGTCGCTGCTCCCGCGCTCGGAGCTTCACCGCATCAGCGAGGCGCTGCTCGACGCCCACCACAAGCCCCCGATCGCCACCGAGGTGGTCGAGCGCAAGGAAGCCGACGGCCCGCCCGAGGCCCCGCGCCCCCAGGAAGCCTAGCCCATGGCCAAGCTCGAAGTCCCGCCCACCAAGAGCAGCCTCCTCAGCCTCCAGCGGAGCCTGGAGTTCGCCCAGGAGGGCTACGAGCTGCTCGAGCAGAAGCGGCAGATTCTCGTGCTGGAGCTCATGAGCCGCCTGGAGGCCGCCAAGCGCGCGCAGAAGGACGTGGACGCGGCGATGGCCGCGGCCTTCGCGGCGCTGCGCGAGGCGGCGCTCCGCAGCGGCACCGAGGCCCTGGCCCGCGAGGCCCTGGGCATCGTGCGCCATCACAAGCTCGACTACCGCGGCCGCCCCGTGATGGGCATTGACCTGCCCACCGTGACGGCCGAGCACGAGGCCCCGAAGCCCGAGTTCAGCACCGCCTCGGGCAGCGCGGCCTCCGACGACGTGATGGCCCGCTTCACCCAGGCGCTCGATGCCCTCGCGCGCCTCGCCGAGGTCGAGAACGCGGTCCTCCGCCTCGCCTCCGAGGTGCGCCGCACCCAGCGCCGCGTCAACGCTCTCGACAAGGTCTTCATCCCCGACTACCAGGAGACCGTGAACTACATCGAAGACGTCCTCGAAGAACGTGAACGAGAGCAGTTCGTGATCATGAAGATGGCCAAAGGCCAGGCGTAACGAATGGCACAGCAACCGTTTCGGCACATTCTCGTGGTGGTGGACGGCACCGAGTCGTCGTTCAAGGCGGTCGAGTGCGCCGTGCAGCTCGCCAAGGCCGAGAAGGCGCAGCTCACCGCCGTGGGCATCGTGGACACGGCGACGCTCAAGCACCTCCTCTCCACCCACATCCTGGTGGCGGCGGAGATGGAGGAGTACGAGCGCGACCTCGAGGCCTCGGGCCGCAAGCATCTGGCCTACGTCGTGGACCTCGCGGCCGAGAACGGCGTGAAGGCCCGCACCGTGCTGCTCAAGGGCGCGGTCCACAGCGCCGTGCTGGCCGAGCAGAAGGCGAGCGGCGCCGACCTCATCGTCATCGGCGCCTTCCGCTGGAGCCTTTGCCACCGCGACCAGGCCGCGCGCGAGCGGCAGCTCATCCTCGACGAGGCCCCCTGCCCCGTCCTCGTCGTCCGCTAGACGGCGGGCCGACGGGCAGCCCTCCTCGACCAAGAGCCCCACTCCCGCGGCCCCTGTGCGATGCTCCGCGCCCGTCGCCCGCAGTCTGGAATCCGGACTATGGAATCCGGGATTCGCCGCAAGGCGGCGCACATCGGCATCGTGGCGTGCAGCGCCGAGGGGGCGGCACTGTGCTACCGCACCATCTGCGCCGAGGCGCCCGCCCGGATGGGCGAGCACGCCCACCCCGAGATCACGATGCACACCCACCCCCTCGCCGCCTACATGGCGTCCATTCGCGCCGGCGACTGGCCCGCCGTGGCCGAGCGGATGCTCGACTCGTGCCGCCGCGTGGCCGCGTGCGGCGCCGAGTTCGCCATCTGCCCCGACAACACGATCCACCAGGCCTTCGCCCTCGTCGAGCCGCGCTCGCCCATCCCCTGGCTGCACATCGCCCGCGGCGTCGCCGCCGAGGCGAAGCACCGCGGCTTCGCCCGCCTCGGCATCCTGGGCACCCGCTACCTGATGGAGGGACCGGTCTACCCCGATGCCCTGGCCCCCGCCGGCATCGCCGCCCTCGTGCCCGACAAGGCCGACCGCGAGCGGATCGACGCCCTCATCTTCCGGGAGCTGGTCAACGCCGTGTTCACCGAGGACTCGCGGCTCTACCTCAACCGCGTGATGGCGAGGCTCCGGGCCCGCGGGGCCGACGCGGCCGTGCTCGGCTGCACCGAGATCCCGCTGCTCGTGCGGCCCGACGATGCGCCCCTGCCCACCCTCGACTCCACCCGCCTGCTCGCCCGCGCGGCGCTGGCGCGCGCAATTGGAGCTTGAAATCGAGCAGCCTTTGCGCGATCCTAGAGAGTGATGAAGACGTCACGCGCGAAGTCCCTGATGGCTCTCGCCTGCATCAGCGCCTATGTGCTGATGGCACAGGTCGAGCTGGTGCTGTGTGTGAGCGCCGACGGCCACGTGGCCCTCGAGGCCGCGGCCTGCGGCTGCTGCGACCAGTGCGCCGATTCCGCCGCAAGCCCCCTTCCGCGCGCCCCCCAGCCTGTCATGGCCAGGGGCAAAGGCTCGTGCACCTTCTGCTGCGTGGACATGCCGGTGCACGTGAACGGCGTGGCCTTCAGCCAGCCAACGGGCCGTTCGTCGAAGCTGCACGAGTCGGCCTCGGCACCTTCAGCGGCCTTCGGCTCGCCGCTCACCGCGGCCCCCTCCTTGCCAGTCCCCTCGACCCACTCTCCGCCGCCCGATGTCGGGCTGAAGTCCCTCCAGACCGTCGTCCTCCTGATCTAGTCCTCGCTCCGCTGCTACCGAGCGCGTGGCCCCGCGGCGGCTCCGCCGCCCGGGGCGATCGGCGGCATCGGCGGCCCTTGGGCCGCGGGCGACTGAGAGGAACCCGAATGGTCGGCAGAGCGTGCGTCTCCGCAGGCATCTCCCTTGCCCTGGTGGCGGGCGGCTGCGCCACGCCGCGCCCGGGCCGCGTGACGCTGCCCGAGCGCCGCCCCCTGGGCCGCGACCTGGCCGCGTTCGAGGCGCCGGCCGACGAGGCCGCGGCCCCCCGCCCGGAAATCGGGGAGCCGAGGGGGCCGCTCACCCTGCGCGAGGCGCTGGCCCTGGCGCTGCTGCACAGCCCCGAGCTGGCGCAAAGCGCGTGGGACATCCGCATGGCCGAGGCCAGGGTGCTTCAGGCCGGCCTGGGACCGAACCCCGAGCTGGGGTTCGACTCCGAAGGCTTCGGCGGCACACGCGACAAGAAGGGCTTCGGGAACGCCGAGGGGTCGCTGAGCCTCGCCTACACCATCGAGCTGGGCGGCAAGCGGCGCCAGCGCGCGCGCGCCGCCGAGGCCGAGGGCCGCCTCGCCGCGTGGGACTACGAGGCGAAGCGCCTCGACGTGCTCACCGCCACGGCCAAGGCCTTCATCGCCGTGGTGGCCGCACAGGAGCACGTGGCCCTGGAGGAGGAGCGTGTCGCCCTCGCGGAGACCGTCCTCCGCAACGTCGCCGAGCGGGTCAGGGCGGGCAAGGTGTCGCCGCTCGAGGAGCACAAAGCCAGGGCCGAGCTGGCCTCGGCCCGCATCGCGCGCGAGCAGGCCCGCCACAAGGCCGCCGCGGCCCGCCGCCGCCTCGCCACGTTCTGGGGCGGCGCCGAGCCGGCCTTCGAGCGGGCCGTGGGCGACCTGGCCGCCGCGGCGCCGCCGCCCCCCGAGGCGAGCCTCGTGGGCCTGCTGGCGCAGAACCCCGACCTGGAGCGCTGGGCCGACGAGGCCGCGCAGCGCCAGGCCGCACTGGACCTGGAGAAGGCCAACCGCAGGCCCGACCTCAACCTGTCGCCCGGCCTCGGCTACTTCGGGGAGTCGGGCGCCGTCGCCTGGCTCTTCGGCTGGGCGCTGCCGCTCACGGCGCGGAACCGCAATCAGGGCGCGATCCTGGAGGCGACGCACGGCGTGGCCAAGGCCGCCGAGACGCGGCGGGCGGCAGAGGCCAAGGCCCGCGGCGAGCTGGCCGAGGCCTACGGCGAGCTGGCCGCCGCCTTCGAGGAGATCCGCGGCCTCCAGGCCGAGGTGCTGCCCGCCGCGCAGGCCGCCTACGACGCGGCCAGTGCGGGCTTCCGCGAAGGCAAGTTTCCCTTCCTCGACGTGCTCGACGCCCAACGCACCCTGTTCGAGGCCCGCGGCAATCTCCTCGCCGCCCTGGCCGACTACCACAAGGCCCTGGCCGACGTCGAGCGCCTCATCGGCCAGAGCATCCCCCGACTTCCCGCGGGTGCACAACCCGTCCCCCAACCTCCCGCGGGTTTGGAACCCGCGGGAGGTTTGCAGGAAAGGAGTCAGCCATGAAGAAGTTCCCGAACGCCCTGAGCCACGCCGGCTGGGCGCTGTTCGTCTTCACCGCCCTCACGGGCCTGTTCCTGTGGCGCACGGGCGCTCTGCGCCTCAGCCTCACGGGCGCGCCGGCGGCGCCCGCGGCCGCCCGGGGCCATCACGAAGGCGATGGCCACGAACACGGCGAAGGCTGCACCCACGACGAGCCGAAGAAGGCCGACACCCACGAGCACGGCGAAGGCTGCGCCCACGGCGAGGGCGGGGACTGGTGCGCCGAGCACAACGTGCCCGAATCGGCCTGCACCCGCTGCAACCCCGGCCTGATCGCCCAGTTCAAGGAGAAGGGCGACTGGTGCGCCGGGCACAACCTGCCCGAATCGCAGTGCGTGAAATGCAACCCCGACGCGGCCGCGAAGCTCCAGCCGCCGCCGGCCGCCGGCGCGGACACCCTCGGCAGGGCCAAGTGCGAGCACGGCGTGGCGAAGATTGACTGCGACGACTGCCGCTTCGAGCTGGGCGCCGTGAAGGTGCAGCCCGACGTGGCCAAGGCCCTCCTCAAGCCGGCCAAGGTCCAGCGCCAGGAGCTGGCCAGCGGCATCCGGCTGACCGGCCAGGTGCACCTCGACGAGACCCGCGTGGTGGACGTGGCGCCGCCCGCCACGGGCCGCGTGGTGCGCGTCAGCGCCCTCCTCGGCCAGGCCGTTAAAGAGGGCGACGTGCTGGCCGTGGTGCACTCGGCTGAGTTCGGCGTAGCCAAAGCGGCCTATCTCGACGCCTGGACGAAGCTCGAGCTGGCCCGCCGCGAGCAGGAACGGCAGGCGGCGCTCGGCGGCGCGCTGGAGAAGGCCCTGGAGCACCTGGCCACCGACCACGGCGTGCCCGGCAAGTGCGACCCGCTGAAGGGCCCCTGCCTGCCCCAGGCCCCGCTGGGAGAGTGGCGAGCGAAGCTGCTCGGCGCCGCCGCCAGGCTGCGCCTCGCCCAGTCGGTCTACAGCCGCGAGAAGGCGCTGCTCGACAAGCAGGCATCGAGCCGCGCCGAACTCGAGCAGGCCGAGCACGAGCTTCAGGCGGCCCAGGCCGAATACGCCGCCCTGGTGGACGAGGCGCAGCTCGGGCTGCGGCTGGAGAATCTGCGGGCGGAGAACGCCACGAGACAGGCCGAGATCGCGCTCACGGCGGCTGAGCAACAGCTCCACATCTTCGGGCTCGACGACGCGGCCGTCGCCGCGCTGCGCACCGAGAAGGAGAACGGCGGCTTCGCCCACCTCCAGGTGCGCGCCCCGCGGGCCGGCACCCTGCTCGCCCGCAGCGCCGCCGAGGGCAAGTTCGTCGAGGCCAAGGAGAGCCTCTTCACCCTCGGCGACCTGTCCAACGTCTGGGTCTGGTGCAACGTCTACGAGCGCGACCTCGGCCCGCTCCACGCCGCGCTGGCCGAGGGCCCGCCGCCCCACGCCTGCGTGCGCGTGGCTGCCTTCGGCGACGAGCCGTTCTGCGGCGTGATTGACCTCATCGGCAGCACCGTGGACGAGAAGACCCGCACCGTGCGCGTGCGCGTGCAGGTAGACAACGCCCAGGGCAAGCTCAAGCCCGGCATGTTCGCCAACGTCGAGATCCAGTTCGCCTCCGGCCAGCAGGCGGCCCTCGTGCCACGCGAAGCCGTCCTCTCAGACGAAGGGAAGCAATTCGTGTTTCAGGAGATGGAGGACGGCCTGTGGCTGCGCCGGGACGTGAAGACGGGCCGCGCCCAGGGCCGCCTCGTGGAGATCGTGAGTGGCCTCGACCCCGGCGCCACCGTGGCCGCGGGCGGGGCCTTCATGCTCAAGAGCGACATCCTGCGCGCCAAGATGGGCGCCGGGTGAGCGGACTGATCGGCGTGCAGGTGTGCACGCCCCACTACTTCCTGATTCGCGCGGGTTCGCGTGGTTCGCGGCCGCTTCCAGGCTTCTTCCCATGCTCGATCACGCCCTCCAGTTCGTCCTCCGCCAGCGGTTGCTGGTGATCCTCGGCGGCCTGGCGCTCCTCGCCGCCGGCGCCGCGGCCTGGCGACGCCTGCCGATCGACGCCTTCCCCGACGTGACCAACGTGCAGGTGATGGTGCTCACCAACGCGCCCGGCCTGGCGCCCGGCGAAGTCGAGCGCCTCATCACCTCTCCCATCGAGGTCGAGATGGGCGGCCTGCCCGACGTCCAGCAGGTCCGCTCGCTCTCCAAGAGCGGCCTCTCGCAGGTCGTTGTGATCTTCGAGGATCACGTAGACACCCATTTCGCCCGCGAGCTGGTCTTCCAGCGTCTGGCCCAGGCGCGCGAGCAACTGCCCGAGGGGATCGAGCCCGAGCTCGGCCCCATCTCCACCGGCCTCGGCGAGATCTTCCAATACGCCCTCCTGGCCGGCCACTACTGCCCCAGCCACCCCAGGGTCTGGGCCGAGGAGCCCGGCCCGTGTCCCGAGTGCGGCGCCGCACTGCGCAAGAACAAGGCCGATCTGATGGAGCTGCGCACGCTTCAGGACTGGGTGGTCGCGCCCCAGCTTCGGCGCCTCGCCGGCATCACCGAGGTGAACAGCTTCGGCGGCCTGGTCAAGCAGTTCCACGTGGTGCCCGACCCCGACAAGCTGTTGAAGTACGCCCTCTCGCTCCGCGACATCCTGGAGGCCCTGGAGGCCAACAACGCCAACGCCCCCGGCGGCTTCATCGTGAAGGACTGGGAGCAGATCAACCTCGTTTCGAAGGGCCTGCTGCACGACATCGCCGACATCGAGCGGATCGTGCTCAAGGCCGAGGACGGCACGCCCGTCTACCTCAAGGACCTGGCGGAGGTGAAGATCGGCCATCAGACCCGCCACGGCGTCGTCACCCGCGACGGCAAGGGCGAGGTGGTGATCGGCATGACGATCATGCTGAAGGACGCGAACTCGAAGACCGTCGTGGACCGCGTGCGGGCCGCGGTGCCCGAGATCCAGAAGACCCTGCCGCCGGGCGTGAAAGTCGAGCCGTTCTACGACCGCACGTCGCTCATCCAGGCCTGCGTGAACACCGTGTCGAGCGCGCTGCTCCAGGGCGCCGGGCTGGTCCTCGTCGTCCTGTTCCTCATCCTGTGGGATCTGCGGGCCGCCCTCACCGTGGCCCTCACCGTGCCGCTGGCCGCGAGCGCCGCCTTCCTGCTCATGGGCTGGCAAGGGGTATCGGCCAACCTGATGAGCCTGGGCGGCCTGGCCATCGCCGTGGGCATGGTGGTGGACGGCGGCATCGTGGTCACAGAGAACATCGCACGGCACCTGCGCGAGCGGGCCGAGACCGGGCTGTCGCGCGCCGAGATCGCGCTGGACGCCGCGCGCGAGGTGGCGGCGCCCATGGCCTTCGCCATTCTGATCATCATGGTCGTGTTCCTGCCGCTCTTCACCCTCGAATCGCTCGAGGGCAAGATGTTCAAGCCGCTCGCGCTCACGATGTGCTTCGCGATGGTGGGCGCGCTCGTGGCCGCGCTCACGGTCGTGCCGGCCCTGGCGTCGCTGGCGGTGAAGCGCGCCGCGCCCGCGGCGCACGGCGATCTCGCCACCCGCCTCTTCGAACGGCTCTACATGCCGCTGCTGCGGCTGGCCCTGCGCGGGCGCGGGATCACCGTGGCCGTCGCGGCCGCGGCCATGGTCGGCACGTTCTCGCTCCTGCCGCAGCTCGGCACGGAGTTCCTCCCCGCCCTCGACGAGGGGGCGCTGGCGATCAACGTCGTCCGCCTCCCCACGGCCGGCGCCGAGGGCTCGGCCCTCCAGTGCTCGGCCATCGAGCGCCGGCTCCTCGCCGCCATCCCCGAGGTCACCACCGTGGTGTCGAAGACCGGCCGCGCCGAGATCGCGGAGGACCCCATGGGGCCCGAGCAGAGCGACCTCTTCGTGATGCTCAAACCCCAGGCCGAGTGGACGCCTGGCCGCACCCGCGAGGGCCTCCTCGAGGCCGTGCGCGCCGAGCTGGCCGCCTTCCCGGGCATGAACGCGGCCTTCTCGCAGCCCATCGCGCTCCGCGTCAACGAGCTGATCAGCGGCATCAAGAGCGACCTGGCGGTGAAGATCTTCGGCGAGGACATGGGCATCCTCCAGGCCACCGCCGAACGCATCGCGCCCATCCTCACCTCCATCCACGGCGCGCGCGACATCAAGATCGAGCAGATCTCGGGCTTCTCCGAACTCGAGGTGCAGATGGACCGCGAGGCCATGGCCCGCCACAAGGTGAACGCGGCCGACATCAACCTGCTCATCGAGGCCGCCGTGGGCGGCAAGGTGGCCACCACGCTCTTCGAGGGCCAGCGCCGCTTCGCCGTCCAGGTCCGCTACCCGGCCGAGCACCGCACCGACCCCGAGGCCATCGAGCGCCTCCTCGTGCCCGCGCCCGCCGGCTACCACGTGCCCCTGGGCGACCTGGCCCAGATCCGCGAAGTCCAGACCCCCGCCCAGGTGAGCCGCGAGGACTCCAGCCGCCGGCTCGTCGTGGAGTGCAACGTGCGCGGGCGCGACATCGGCAGCTTCGTCGAGGAGGCGAAGGCCAAGCTCGCCGCCATCGAGCAGGACCTGCCCCAGGGCTACCGCCTCACCTGGGGCGGCCAGTTCGAAAACCAGCAGCGGGCCATGGCCCGCCTGCGGATCGTCGTGCCCGTCGCCATCCTGCTCATCCTCGTGCTGCTGCTCGCCGCGCTCGGCTCGCTCAAGAGCGCCGTGCTCGTGCTCCTGGCCCTCCCGTTCGCCGTCATCGGGGGCATCCTGGCCATCTACCTCCTGGGCCTCAACCTCAGCGTGTCGGCCTCGATCGGCTTCATCGCGCTCTTCGGCGTCGCCGTCGAGGACGGCCTGGTGCTCGTGAGCTTCTGCGACCAGTTGCGCCGGCGCGGCCTGGCCGTGCGCGAGGCCGCCAGCGAGGCCTGCCGCCTGCGCGTGCGCTCGATCATCACCACCAGCCTCACCACACTGCTGGGCCTCTTCCCGATGCTCTATGCCGTCGGCCCGGGCGCCGAGCTCCAGAAGCCGCTCATCGCCGTGATCTTCGGCGGCCTCCTCACCGAGCTGCTCCTCGTGCTCACCGTCCTGCCCGTCCTCTACACCCTCGTGAACCGCGACAGGCCCCTGCCCGCGCAGGCCGCCGCCGAGCCGGTGTGAGTGTTGGCGGGGAAAGGGCGTTTCCGGTAAAATGCTTGCCCGCGACCCTTTCCCATCGGTCTAGGAGCTGTGTGCATGGACCCCGTTCGCATCGGCATCGTCGGCCTCGGCGGCATGGGCAGCCACCACGCGAACTACCTCCTCAAGGGCGAAGTGCCCAACGCCAGACTCACCGCCGTGTGCGACGTGGCGCCCGACCGCCTCCGCTGGGCCCACGAGCACCTCGGCGACGCCGTGGCCGCCTTCGAGAGCGCCGATGCTCTGTTCGCGGCGAAGGCCGTTGACGCGATCCTGATCGCCACCCCCCACTACTTCCACCCCCCCATCGCCATCCAGGCCTTCGACCACGGCCTCCACGTGCTCACCGAAAAGCCCGCCGGCGTCTACACCCGGGCCGTGCGCGAGATGAACGAGGCCGCCGCCCGCAGCGGCAAGGCCTTCGGCATCATGTTCAACCAGCGCACCGTGCCCGTCTACCAGAAACTCAAGGAGTTGATGGACTCCGGCGAGCTGGGCGCGATGAAGCGCAGCGTGTGGATCATCACCAACTGGTACCGCGCCCAGAGCTACTACGACAGCGGCGGCTGGCGCGCCACCTGGGCCGGCGAGGGCGGCGGCGTGCTCATCAACCAGTGCCCCCACAACCTCGACCTCTGGCAGTGGATCTGCGGCATGCCCCGCCGCCTCCGCGCCTTCGTCGCCTTCGGCAAGCACCACGACATCGAGGTCGAGGACGACGCCACCGCCTACGTCGAGTACCCCAACGGCGCCACCGGCCTCTTCGTCACCACCACCGGCGAGGCCCCCGGCACCAACCGCCTCGAGATCACGGGCGACAACGGCAAGCTCGTCCTCGAAGGCAACAACCTCACCTTCTGGCGCACCCGCACCCCCGTGAGCCGGCACATTCGCGAATACAAGGGCGGCTTCGGCGAGCCCGAGTGCTGGAAATGCGAAATCCCCGTCCGACAGGGCGGTGGCGCCCACGCCGAGGTCACGCGCAAGTGGGTCGAAAACATCCTCAAGGGCTCCCCGCTCACCGTCCACGGCGCCGAGGGCATCAACAGCCTCCAAATCTCCAACGCCATGCTCCTCTCCGCCTGGACCGATGCCTGGGTGGACCTCCCCGTGGACGAGGACCTCTTCTACGAGAAGCTCCAGGAGCGCGTCCGCGCCTCCGCCGCCAAGAAGGCCGGCGGCAAGACCATGAACGTGGACGGCACCTTTGGCACGTGATGCGCGGCCAATCCCGCGCCCGCTGTGCTATAATCCGGCGCAGGCAAGCGAGGGCCTCGGCCCCCGCGTCCGCCCCGTCCATTCCGTCCCGCATCGTCCATTCACCCTTCGCCGAGGAACGAGATGAACCTCTTCAAGACCGGCCTCCTGATGGTCGTCCTCACCTGCCTGCTCGTGCTCATCGGGCAGGTGGTGGGCGGCCCTCGCGGCGCCATCCTGATGTTCGCCATCGCCGCGGGCATGAACTTCCTCACCTTTTTTCTCAGCGACCGCATCGTGCTGGCCATGTACCGCGCCCAGCCCGTCGCGCAGCGGTCCGACGCCCCCGCCCTCTACGACATCGTCGAGGAGCAGGCCCAGCGCGCCGGCCTCCCGATGCCCAAGGTCTACATCATTCCGCAGGACGCGCCGAACGCCTTCGCCACCGGCCGCAGCCCGCGTCACGCCGCCGTCGCGGCCACCACGGGCCTCCTCGACACCCTCAGCCGCCGCGAGCTCTCGGGCGTCATCGCCCACGAGCTCGCCCACGTGAAGCACCGCGACACCCTCATCAGCACCCTCGTCGCCACCCTGGCCGGCGCCGTGATGATGATCGCCTCCATCGGCCGCTGGGGCCTGATGTTCGGCGGCGGCCGCGACGACGACGATCGCAACCCCCTCGGCGCCCTCCTCGGCGTCCTGCTCCTCATCCTCGCCCCCATCGCGGCCATGCTCATCCAGATGGCCATCTCGCGCTCGCGCGAGTTCGCCGCCGACGAGGGCGGAGCCAAGTCTTCAGGCGACCCGCTCGCGCTCGCCCGCGCACTCCAGCGCCTCGAGGCCGGCGCCCGCCGCGCACCCATGGCCGCCAGCCCGTCCACGGCGCATCTCTTCATCGTCAACCCCCTCACCGCCGAGGGCCTGGCCGGCCTCTTCAGCACCCACCCCCGCACGGCCGACCGCGTGGCCAGGCTCCAGGCCCTGGCGGCCCGCGGCGGCCCGGGAGCCTGAGCGTCCCTGCCGGAGCGGCAGCCGACGCCCATCTGTATCCCTTCTCCCCTTCTTCTGAGGTGATACAGATGGGCGGTTTGCCAATCCGGCCGCGTCTAGGGGCATCCTCGCCCATCTGTATCACTTTCCCCCTCTCGGGGGTGATACAGATGGGAGGAGGGGGCCGAGCCCCCGGGGTCGGCCCCCTCGCCGGGCAGCTTCAGCAGCCAAGGCATCTCGAAACCAGTCCGGTAGGTCCTGACCCCCAGCTCCCGCTTCGCGCGGCGCAGGGTGACCAGCGCGATCCCCGCCGCCCTCGCTCGCCTCTCCACCTCGGCAGCAGGCACCGGGCCGCCGGCCAGCACGCGCTCCAGCCATATCCCCGCCTGCTCGCGCCGCGTGGTGGCGTTCGCGCGGGTGTCCAGCGCCTCCTCCGCCGACAGGGCCACCGGCCCCGCCTCCCACGCCAGCACCGGCACGTCGGGCCGCAGGGCCGACGGCACGATGCGATAGGCCAGCCCCGTCACGTCCCCCGCCAGGTTGCACTTCAGCGGCAACAACAGCAGGCGGCCCGCCGTCCCGCGGTCCGGCCCCACCGCCCACACCGCGCGCGCCGTCGCCACAAACGCCAGGCTGCCCATCGCACGGTACATCGCCGCAGCGTCCGACTTCTTCGTCAGGTGGCTGATCGCCACGACGGCCACCCCCGTGCGCCCGGCGACCGCGCGCACGGGAGCCAGCACGGCCCGAGCGTCCGTGTGGCTGTTCGCCGCGGCACCCGCCAGGTAGGCGCTCACAGGGTCCAGCACCACCAGTCGCACATCCCCAAGCTCCCGGATGCACGCCTCGAGCACCTCGGCGTCGCGCGCCAGCGAGAACAGCCCCTCGCCCGCGGCCCCGGCCCGCCTCACGGCACGCACCACCAGCACGCGCCTCGGATCGCCCCCGGCCGCCTCGAGTCGCGGACGCACCGTGTCGGCCGCATCGTCCTCGGCCGAGAGCAGGACCACGCTGCCGCGCGGGTGAGGCGCCTCGGGCCTCGCCTCGAAGGCCCCCGGCTTCGCCCGCGAGTGCTCCTCATCCGGCCAAAGGGCGCCGGTCGTCACACGCGCCGCCATGTCCAGCGCAATCAACGACTTGCCACGCCCGGGGTCCCCCACGAGCAGCGTCACCTTGCCCGCCGGCACCCGCCCCGGCCACAGCCAGCCGACGGAACGCGTCTCCACATCCGACAGCCTTGCGACCCCCACCTCCACCGGCTCCTCAGGGGGCTTGGGCACCCGCGGATAGCCGGGCCATTTCTCTCTCATGTCCTTTTTCCTCATCGGGTTTCACGACACTTGGATACTATACCCATGGTGCCCGCAGTGGATCACGCGATGGTTCCCATGCGCACCCCCTTCAGCCGGGCAGCGGCGGCCCACGCGCCCGCCTCTCCTGGCCATAATCCGCTGTGATGTAAGGATTTGCGGGATCAGGTGGATATGCAGCGGCTGGCCTACATGTCAGCCGTTGGGCAAGGCGGTCCGACGCCTCACCCTTTGGGCAGCAGTCAAGTGCATTGCTGCCCACGCGCTCAGTATACCACAGCAGTTATACTTGTCAAGTCCCTTTTGTGGAAATTCCGAGCCCAGCCGCCTACGGCCGGGCTGTAGGCGGGATGTCCACCTCCAGCGAATCCCTGGGCAACTCGCGGGACCGGGACGTCCCGCCTACAGATGAGTGCCCAGGGCTTCGCGCTGGGCTACCCCATGCGAGCCCTTCACGATCTGGAAAGAACGGCCCTGCCCACAATTCCGGCCCACACCGTGGCGCGAGTCCGCGGTTGACAGCCGGCCGCCCAGCCGCTATCCTGCTGGGCGCGTGCCGCGCGCCTCTTGGCTCACCGTTCCCCCAGGGCGCCTGAAGCCTATGAGCCCGATGACCTCCGCCGAGCGAGTCCTGGCCGTCCTCCGACGCCAGGAGCCCGACCGCATCCCCCACTTCGAGTGGATCATTGACCGCCGCGTGCGCGATGCCCTCTGCCCAGGCTGCACGATGGAGGAGTTCACCGTGCGCATGGGCCTCGACGCCATCCTCACCGCGCCCGACTTCAGGAAGGAGAGGCTCGGCCCCGGCCTCGCCCGCAGCGAGTGGGGCATGGTGATGAGGGACTCGGGCGAAGAGCACGGCGTCGCCGTCGAGCACCCCATCCGGTCCCTCGACGCGCTCCGCCAGTACCGCCCGCCCGACCCCCACGCCCCGGGCCGCTACGCGAGCATCGAGCGCATCGTCGCCCGCTACAAGGGCCGCCTCGCCGTCGGCGTCCACCTCAACGACGTCTTCTCCATCCCGCGCTACCTCGCGGGCTTCGACACCCTGATGATGGCCTTCGCCGCGGAGCCGGAGCTCGTCCATGGCCTCGTCGAAATCTCGGTGAATGCCAACATTGAGATGGCCCGCGAAGTGGCCAGGCGCGGCGTGGACTTCGTGTTCACGGGCGACGACTATGCGTCGGCGAACGGGCCGTTCATGTCGCCCGCCATGTTCCGCGAGTTCCTCTACCCCGGCCTCCAGCGCGTCATGGCCGCCTTCAAGGACTGCGGCCTGCCCGTCATCAAGCACAGCGACGGCGACATCCGCCCCGTGCTCGACCTGATCCTCGACTGCGACATTGATTGCCTCGACCCGATTGACCCGCTGGGCGGCCTGGACATGGCCGAGATGAAGCAGAAGTATGGCCGCCGCATCGCCCTCAAGGGCAACGTCAACTGCGCCCAGACCCTCACCTTCGGCACCGAGCGGCAGGTGGTGGAGGAGACCCTCGCCGTCATCCGCGCCGCGGGGCCGGGCGGCGGGCTCATCGTCTCCTCCTCCAACAGCATCCACTCGGCGGTGAAGCCCGGCAACTATCTGGCGATGTGGAACACCATCCGCGCCTACGGCAAGTATCCCCTCCAGCTGGAGGGCTGGAGCGATTCGGGAGCGATTGAGGCGTTTTCGTGATGCGTGACCCCTCTTGAACCTGCCGCAGGTCTGGAACCTGCGGCAGGCTTGCGGCCCAGGAGCGTGGCATGGGTTACCTGGTTGGCATCGATCTCGGCTCCACCAGCCTCAAGGCCGTCATCTACGATCTCCGCGGCAACGCGCTGGCCAGGGCGAGCCGCCCGACCGAGCGCGTAAACCCCGACCCCGCGCACCCCGACTGGGCAATCTGGCGGCCCGAACAGATCTGGGGCGGAACCTGCCAAGCCCTCCAGGAAGCCATCGCCCAGCTCGACGACCCCTCCGCCATCAAGGGCGTGGCCGTCACCGGCATGGGCATGGATGGCGTGCCGATGTCGAAAGAGGGCCAGTGGCTCTACCCCTTCATCAGTTGGCACTGCGCCCGCACGAAGCCGCAGCAGGACTGGTGGCTCGAGCACGTGGGCGCCGAGCGGCAGTTCGCCATCAGCGGCAACCCCGTCTGGGCCATCAACTCGGCCCTCCGCATCCTCTGGATGCGCGAGCACGAGCCCGGAATCCTCGAGAAGACCCACAAGTGGCTGCTCATCGAGGACTTCGTGAACTTCATGCTCTGCGGCGAGTTCGCGACCGACTACTCGATGGCCTCGAACACTCTGCTCTTCGACCAGCGGACCCGGACGTACTCCGAGGAGTTGCTGAGGATTTCGGGCATCGAGCGCGGCCTCCTCGCCGACCCGCGCCCGAGCGGCACGCTGCTGGGCCACGTGCACGCGAAGGCCGCCGAGGCCACCGGCCTGCCCAAGGGCACGCCCGTGGTGCTGGGCGGCCACGACTTCCTGTGCGGAGCCCTGCCCGCAGGGGCCTTCAAGCCGGGCGTCGTGCTCTCGGTGCTCGGCACGTGGGACATCATTGTGGCCGCCATCCCCGAGCCCGTGCTCACGCCCGAGGCCGCCGCCATGGGCACGTGGGTGGACTCCCACGTGGCCCGCAACAGGTGGGCGGTGATGGGCTCGGCCGTGGCCGCCGAAATGCTCGAATGGTTCCGCGACCAGTTCGGCGCCGACGAGCGGCGCCGGGCCGAGGCCGAGGGCGGCGTGGACTGGGATTACCTGATGGCCGCAGCCGCCGCCGCGCCGCCGGGCGCCCGCGGCGTGATGTTCCTGCCCCACATGTCCGGCAGCAGCTTCCCCATCGTGGATGCCTCGTCCTCGGGCGCCTTCGTCGGCCTGCGCAACATCGCCACCAAGGGCGACCTCACCCGCGCCGTCGTCGAGGGCCTCAGCTACCAGTTCCTTCAGATTCTCAAGGGCCTCGAGAGCGGCTTCGGCCTCCAGGCGGAGTCGCTGGTAGCCGTGGGCGGCGGCACGAAGAACCGCTTCGCCATGCAGAACAAGGCCGACGTGGCGGGCAAGCCGATCGAGACGCCCGAGATCGAGGAGGCCACGCCCCTGGGCGCGGCCATTCTCGCCGGCATTGGCGTGGGCCTCTACCGCGACGAGCAGGACGCCTTCGACCACGTCGCCCGGCCCGGCCGCGTCTACGAGCCTGACCTGAAGCTCACGGCGAAGTACGCCGGGTGGTATGAGACCTTCGAGCGGCTGTATCCCGCCCTCAAGGAGGTGCACGGGCGCTTGCGCAACCAGAGCTGACGCGGGTGCAGGGCGGCCTGCCTGACCTATCTGTCGTATCTGTCCTATCCGTCCTATCTGTCCTATAGGACCGATAGAACGGATAGGACGGATAGGACCGGCAGCGCCCGCCGAACCCATCGTGGCCTTTCATTGAGGAGCGCGGCATGGAGATCTGGCTCGGCTTCTTCCTCCTGTTTCTCGGCGCGGCGTGCGGCGGGTCGTTCGGCCTGCCCAGCAAGTTCGTGAGGAAAGACACTCCGTGGGAGGTGCTCTGGGGGCCGTTCTTCTTCTTCGTCACGGTGCTGCTGCCGGTGGTGGTGGGGCCGGCGGTGGTAGACGACTTCTTCGGCGTGTACGGCAGCGTGCCGATGGGGAGGCTGCTGCCCGTGCTCGTCTTCGGCTTCCTGTGGGGCCTGGGCTCGATGACGTTGGGCCTGAGCTTCGCCTTCATCGGCCTGTCGCTGGCCTACGCGCTCAACTACGGCGCCCAGATCGTCACGGGGTCGCTGCTGCCGATGGCCCTCTTCAACCCGAGGGACATGGCGACCGAGCACGGCGCGGTGATCCTGGCCGGCGTGGGCGTGTGCGTGGTCGGCGTCATCGTGGCCGCCAAGGCGGCCATGCTCAAGGAGGCCAGCGCCAAGGCCGGCGATGCGCCCGACGAGGCGGGCGGCGCGAAAAAGCCCAGGATGCTCATCGGAGTCCTCATCGGTGTCCTCTCCGGCGTGCTGTGCGCGTGCTGGGCCGTGGCGTCGGGCTACGCCGGGCCGGTGGCCAAAGCCGCCGAGGCCGCCGGCAACAAGGGGGTCGCCGTCGCCTGGGCCGTCACCTGCCTGATCCTGTGGGGCGGCGTGCTCTCGGCCTGCGGCTACTGCGCCTACAAGCTCACAAGGAACAAGACCTGGGGCCACCTGTTCCAGCCGGGCGTCGGGCGCACGCTGTGCCTGGCCTTCGCGATGGCGCTGCTGCACGACGCCGCCGTGTTCTTCTTCGCCCTCGGCTGGGGCCGCCTGGGCGCGCTCGGCGTGCCCGTGGGCTATCCCGCCTTCATGTCCTTCGCCATCATCATCGGCAACCTGCACGGCTTCCGCACCGGCGAGTGGAAGGGCGCCAGCCGCAAGAGCGTGCAGTGGATCGTCGCGGCCATTGTCGTCCTTATCCTCGGTGTAGTTGTGCTCGCCCAGGGCAACGCGATGGCCGAGCGAGCCAAGAAGCCAAAGCCCCCCACCTCCGAGACCCTCACCCCCATCCTCAAAGCAAAGGAGGCCAGGTAGCATGAAGTCCATCCTCATCTCGCCGCGCAAGTACATCCAGGGCCGCAACGTGCTGGCCGAGGCCGGCAAGTACATTGGCCTGGTCGGCAAGAAGCCGCTCGTGCTGTGGGACCCGCGCGTCAAGGCCGCCGTCGGGGCCACCGTGCTCCAGAGCCTCCAGGAGGCCAAGCTGGAGGTCGTGGAGGTCGAGTTCAGGGGCGAGACGACCAAGGCCGAGGCGGCCCGCGTGCTCGCCATCGCCCGGGAGAGGGGCGCCGACGTGTCGGTCGGCATCGGCGGCGGCAAGACGCTCGACACGGCCAAGGCCGTCGCCGTCGAGGGCAAGCTCGGCATGGTCACCTGCCCCACCATCGCCTCCAACGACTCGCCCACCAGCGCCGCCACCGTGTGGTACAGCGAGAAGGGCGACTTCATGGGCTTCGACTGCTGGCCCTTCAACCCCGACATCGTGATGGTGGACACCCAGGTGATCGCCAACGCCCCCGTGCGCGCGCTCGTGGCCGGCATGGGCGACGCGCTCTCGACCTGGGTCGAGACACAGGCAGCCATGCGCACCCGCAAGGTGCTCAACCTCGGCGGCGGCACGCCCACCCTGGCCGCCGTAGCCCTCGCCCGCCTGTGCTACGACACGCTCATGGAGTGCGGCGTCGAGGCCCGGCGAGCCGCCGAGCTCCACGTCGTCACGCCCGCGCTCGAGAAGGTCATCGAGACGAACGTCCTCCACTCCGGCCTCGGCTTCGAGAGCGGCGGCCTCGCCACCGCCCACATGATCGGCAATCTGCTCACCGGCTACCCCGAGTGCAGGGCACTGGGCATGATGCACGGCGAAAAAGTCGCCTTCGGCGTCGCCAGCCAGCTCTGCCTCGACCCCGACGTGCGAACCGAGGACCTCTACACCATCGTTGACTGGTGCATCGCGGTGGGCCTGCCGGTGACGCTGGGCGACCTGGGCCTGGCGGGCGCCGCGCGCGAGCGCTTCCAGCTCATCGGCGACGCCTGCGCCGGCCCGGGGTCCCTGTGCGCCAGCCACGCCTTCGAGGTCACATCCGAAGGCGTCGTAGACGCCATGCTCGCCGCCGACGCCCTCGGCCGGGAGCGCAAGAAGAAGCTGGGCGCACCGTGACCGCCCAGACCCGCGAGGCGCGTGCCGACGCATGTGGCGCGGCCGCCCTCCACGTGGCGGTGACCGGTAAGCGGGGCGGCCCGGCCTGGCTCGAGAACAAGCGGAAGCCGTGATGCGCCCGGTCCTCCTCGTCAACCCCAACCTGATGAAGCCGCCGGTGACGCCGGTGGGCCTCGACCACATCGGCCAGCACCTGCGCGACTCGGGGCTCGCCGTCGAGCTGCTCGACCTGGCCCTCGCGCCCGCGCCCGAGGCCGCCATCGACGCCACGCTCCGCCGCCGCGAGTGGCTGCTCGTGGCCGTGAGCGTGCGGAACGTGGACGACTCGTTCGCGGCCAGCCGCGACTTCTGCCTCGCCCGCACGAAGGCGCTCATCGCCCGCATCCGCGCCGCCACCGACGCGCCCGTCGTGCTCGGCGGCGTGGGCTTCTCGATCTTCCCCCACGCCGCGCTCGCCTTTTGCGAGGCCGACTACGCCATCCGCGGCGAGGGCGAAGAGCCCCTCCGCCGCCTGGCCCACGGCCTCGCCCGCCGCGCGCCCGTGGACGGCGTGCCCGGCCTGCTCGCCCGCCGCAACGGGCGCATCGCCTGCGACAACCCGCCCCTCCGCCACAACCTCCCGGCCATGCCCGCCTGGCGGCGCGACGTGGTGGACAACCCCCGCTACCTGGCCGAGGGCGGCCAGGTGGGCTTCGAGACCAAACGCGGCTGCCCCCGCGCCTGCACCTATTGCGCCGACCCCGTGGCCAAAGGCTCGCGACTCGTCGCCCGCACACCCGCCCAGGTCGCCGACGAGCTGGAGAGCCTGCTGCGGCGCGGCGTGGACGTGTTCCACACCTGCGACGCCGAGTTCAACGTGCCGCGCGACCACGCCCTCGCCGTGTGCACCGAGCTGGCCCGCCGCGGCCTCGGCCGCCGCATCCGCTGGTACGCCTACGCCGTGCCCGACGGCTTCGACGACGAACTCGCGGCCGCCATGGCCCACGCCGGCTGCGCGGGGGTGGACTTCACGGCCGACCACACCGATGCGCGGATGCTCGCCACCCTCGGCCGCTCCCACAGCGCCGACGACCTCCGCCGCGCCGCCGCCGCGTGCCATCGTCTCGCCATCCCCTTCATGTTCGACCTCCTGCTCGGCGGGCCGGGCGAGACGCGCGACACCCTCCGCGCCTGCATCGAGGCGCTCAAGGAGATGAACCCCTCGCGCGTCGGCACAAGCCTGGGCGTGCGTCTCTACCCCGGCACGCCCCTCGCCCAATGGCTCGGCCGAGGCGACGACGAGGAGGGCCTGCTCCGCCCCACCTACTACATCGAGCCGGCCCTCGGCCCGGACGTTCACGACTACGTGCGCGGCCTCATCGCCGGCGACGAGCGCTTCCTTTTCCCCTCGGGCGGCGAGGGCGCCGCAAACTGCAACTACAACGACAACTCAACCCTCTCCGCGGCCATCCGCAACGGCGCACGCGGAGCCTTCTGGGACATTCTTCGGCGCATGACCGGCTGAGTGAAGGTTGAGGCGAGAGCGCCTATTGCTCGGGCGGCTCGGGGCCGTGGCTGAGGTAGAGCCGGTCGAGGCCCACCGCGCGCTCGCGCACCGCGAAGACGAGAGCGTTCACCCCCGGCTGGAGCGGCACCGGGCTGGGCCTCGTGCTCCCCTCATCCACGCCGCTTCCCACGTTGTACGGCTCCCAGTGCCACCCGGCCTTCGGGGCGAGGTGCCAGGCCTTCAGGCTCGGGCTCTCCACCCCCTCGGGCGCCACGGCGACGAAGAAGGAGTTGGCGCTGGACGAGGGCGACCGCACCCTCGCCCACAGATAAGCCGTCGCGGGCTCGTTCGCGAGCACGTGGAAGACGACCCGCGACGACGGCTTGCCGTACTGGCCGCCATCCTCATCGGGCGGCTCCCACACGAAGCGGCCGCCGGAGGCCGCCTCGTCGCGCCCCACCTCCATCGCACCGACCCGCACGACGGCGGCCTCGGCCTCGATATAGAGCGGCTTGCCCTCGAAGGCCACCCGCTGCCCGGCCGCCGGCGGCGGCAGGCCGCTCTTCTCAGCCGTCGCCGGCCGGGGGATCAGCAGGCCGCGATGGCGGGCAACATCCGCCCCCGCCTTCCGGGCCAGCTCGAGTCCCGCCAGCACCGCGGCCGCGTCGGCCCCGTCGCCGCCCAGGCGGGGGAGCGCCAGGGCGAGGTGATCGCGCCCCCCCTCGGCCTGCCGCACGCGGGCCCCAAGCGCGAGAAGCTCGCCGTCGGACAGGCTGGCCAGCTTCTTCGGCACGTCGGCGCCGCCGGCCCGCACGAGGAGAAGGCCCTGCTCATACTTCCGGAAGGTGGTCGGGACGCCTCCCGCCTGAAGCGGGTCGCCCGGCTTGAGCCGGGCGAGGGCCGCCTCGACGGCCTGCCAGAAGTCGGCCACGGCCTGCGCGTCCTCGACCAGCCACTTCGCAGCGGCGGGCGCCTTGGCACATGCCTCCTCGGCAGCGAGCGCCTTCGCCTTGGCAAGGGCCTCAGCGTGCTGGCTGCTCTGCCAGAGCGGCCGCAGAACGCCCACGCCGCCGTGGTAGAGGCGCAGCGCCTCGAGCTGGCCCGCGGCGCCCGGATTGGCGGCCAGCCACTGCGGGTCGGGCCGGCCCATCAACCACACGCCGCGGAACCCCGCGCGCACGCGCCACGCCCGGAGCAGCACCGAGCCCTGGTGGTAGGCGCCGTCGGGCGCGCGCAGCCGCACCCCCTGGCCGAGCCACGCGCGCAACTGGCTGCCGGCGCAGGCGAAGTGGAACGGGTGGGCAAGGCCCTGCCGCAGCCGGGCCTCGGCCGTCGCCAGCAGCGCGGCGTGGCCGTCCTCGCGGTAGAGCTCGGGGCGCCACTCGCGCAGGTTCAGCCAGTAGCCGCGCCCGGGGCCGCCGTGCAGGCCCACCGAGCAATGCCCGTGGCTGCCGAGCGACTCGGCGACGCGGCACGAGCCCGCCACGTCCACCGCGCCCAGAAAGTCCATCACGTGCCGCAGCGTGTGGCTCTCCTCGGAGCCGAGCCGCAGCTCGCCATCGGCCATCCGCGGCGCCGGGCCCGCCTCGACGCGCCAGTCGCCGAGTTGCGCCGGGTCGGACCCGTCGTAGTACAGCTCGACCCGGCCATCGGGCGCGGGCCGCAGATCGCCGCGAAGGGCGGCGAGCCCGCTCACGGGCGGGAACGGCGGCGGGGGCGGCGCTTGGGCCCGCGGCGCGGCCTCGCCGCCCAGCGAAAGGCCCGCCGCGGCCAGCAGCACGCGCGCGAGATGCAGCGCTCGAGACATGCTCAGAGGATACCCCTGGGGCACAGGCCTGTCAACCCTTGTCTTTTTCCCTCCTCTGGGCTATCCTAGATGCCTTTGACAGGCTGTCCACCTTTCTCCGGAAGGAGCCGTCCGAATGCCGAAGATCACCTTCATGGGCGCCGGCAGCACGATCTTCGCCAAGAACGTCCTCGGCGATGCGATGCTGACCGACTCGCTGCGCGACTCGCACATCGCGCTCTACGACATCGACGCCACGCGGCTCGAGGAGTCGAAGCTGATGCTCGACACCCTCAACGCCAACATCAACGCGGGCCGCGCGAAGATCACTGCCCACCTGGGCGTCGAGAACCGCCGCAAGGCGCTCAAGGGCGCCCACTACGTGATCAACGCCATCCAGGTCGGCGGCTACGAGCCGAGCACGGTGATTGACTTCGAGGTGCCGAAGAAGTACGGCCTGCGGCAGACCATCGCCGACACGCTCGGCATCGGCGGCATCTTCCGCGCGCTCCGCACCATCCCCGTGATGCTCGACTTCGCCCGCGACATGGAGAAAGTGTGCCCCGACGCCTGGATGCTCAACTACACGAACCCGATGGCGATGATCACGGGGGCGGTGTTGCTCGGCACGCCCGTGAAGATCGTCGGCCTGTGCCACTCCGTGCAGGGCTGCGCCGAGGGGTTGCTGCGCCACGTGGGCCTCTGGGACCAGGTGAAGAAGCTCCAGTGGAAGATCGCCGGCATCAACCATCAGGGCTGGTTGCTCGAGATCACCGACGGCGGCGTGGACCTCTACCCCGAGATCAAGCGCCGCGCCGCGAAGATGAATGAGGAGGCCCGCAAGAAGGGCGCGAAGAAGCACTGGGACATGGTGCGCTTCGAGCTGATGCTGAAGTTCGGCTACTATGTCACCGAGTCCTCCGAGCACACCAGCGAGTACCAGCCCTACTGGATCAAGAGCACGGCCCCCGAGCTGATCGAGGAGTTCAACATCCCGCTCGACGAGTATCCGCGCCGCTGCATCCACCAGATCGCCGGCTGGAAGAAGCAGCGCGACGAGATCGTCGCCAACAAGGCCCTCACCCACAAGAAGAGCCACGAATACGGCTCGTACATCATGAACGCGATGGAAACCGACGTGCCGATCCGCGTCGGCGGCAACGTGCTCAACACCGGCCTCATCACCAACCTGCCCGCCAAGGCCTGCGTCGAGGTGGCCTGCATGGTGGACCGCAACGGCGTGCAGGGCACCTACGTGGGCGACCTGCCCGAGGTCTGCGCCGCGCTCAACCGCACCAACATCAACGTCCAGCTCCTCACCATCGAGGCCGCCCTCACCGGAAAGCGCGACGCCATCTACCACGCCGCCTACCTCGACCCCCACACCAGCGCCGAGCTCACCCTCGACCAGATCAAGAGCCTCTGCGACGACCTCATCGAGGCCCACGGCGACATGCTGCCGGCCTACCACTGACCGGCTTCCGCGGAGCCGCGTTCGGTCCTGGCCAGGAATGCCAGGCAGGGATGCCAACGCGCGCAATAGCTGTTGGCATTCTTGGTCGGGCAGAGGCATCACGGCGCGTGCGCAAGGTAGAGCGTGGCGATGCCGCCAGACAGGCTCCGGCGGCGCGCCGCCTGGAACCCCGCGGCACCCAACTCGGCGGGAATGCCCGCGGCGGGAAAACGGTCCACCGACTGGCACAGGAAGCGGTAAGGCCCTACCGCGCCGCACACGAGCCAGCAGACGAGCGCCCCGAAGGTGCGCGTGTAGAGCCAGTAGCCCGCACGCGACAGGCGGTGGCTGGGGCCGGTCAGTTCGAGCAGCGACAGTCGGCCGCCCGGCGCCAGCACCCGCCGCATCTCGCGGAACGCCCGCGCGCGATCGGTGAAACTGCGCAGCGCGAAGGCGCTCGTGATGCCGTTCAGCGCCCCGTCGGCGAAAGGCAGCGCGGCCACGCTGCCCGATGCCAGCCTCAGCCGGTCCGCAACGCCCGCCCTGGCCGCCTTGGCCGCCGCCACGGCAAGCATCTGCCGCGAGGGGTCGAGGCCCGTCACGCGGCAGCCCGGCGCCTGACGCAGAATCTCCAGCGCCACATCGCCCGTGCCGCAGCCGATGTCGAGGTAGTGCTCGCCGGTGCGTGGCTCGAGCGCCTCCGCCTCGCGGCGCCGCCAGCCGCGGTCGAGCCCCAACGACAGCAAGCGGTTGAGCCGATCGTACCGCGGCGCCAGGCGGTCGAACATCCGCCGATTCGCGTCCGATGTCATCAGGGAATCACCCATCGAACGCCTACTCACCGACTCTGAAGATCTCGCCCTTGAGCCACTGCCGCCACGTGGTCTCATACCAGGAATCGTCGTTGGGCAGCGGGCGGACGGGGACGGGCGCGACCTCGAAGTCGCCCGCATCTGTAGGCGGGATGTCCCCCTCCCGCGAAGCAGCCAGGCGGGTTTCGAGGATTTCGGCCCGCAGGGCCATGTTCTCGCTGCGGTGGGGCAGTTCCGAGCCGCGTTTCGTCTTGACCGCGAGGTCGCCCCTCTCGTCGAGGATCATGTAGCCGCCGCGGCTGCCGCCGCCTCGCTCGATGAGGGCCTGGATGGTCTGGAGGAAGGCGATGTGGGTGAGGGCGAGGTGGACGTTCTGGATGGCGGCGGGCAGGTCGGCCCGGCCGTTGAGCCGCATGCCCTTGGCCGAGATACCGGCCCAGAGGGCCTTGGCCCCGCTCACGGCGTCGGCGATGCCCGCGGCCGAGCGCAGGAACGCGCCGTGGGCGCTCATGCGGTCCTGAATCTCGCCGCGCACCTGGGCGGGCGTGGGGGCCGAGGCGGGCGAACTGAGGAGGCGGCGAATCTCCTGCACCTCGTGCTTCACCTGGCCGGCGGCCAGCTTGCGAAACTCGGCCAGCGGCATCGGGTCGGCGTGGTAGACGGCTTTGATGCGCTGTGCGGCGCGCAGGCCGCCCACCTGGCCGCTGTTGAGCGCGCTGCCGCCGGGGCGAACTCCGTGCGCGCCGTTCAACTCGCCGATGGGGAAGAGGTGGCGGATGTTGGACTCCCACCAGATGCTGCCGCGCAGGCCGCCGTTGTTGTGCTGGGCGCACACGGCGCACTCGAGCGGCTCGCGGAGGTCCACGCCGTGCTCGGCGTAGAGCTCGATGCTTTCGGGGTTCATGTGGGCCAGCCGCTCGTACGGCGTGGCCTGGAGCGCGCCCGAGCGTTCGAGATAGCGTCGGGCTTCGTCGCCTACGTCGGCCAGCGAGAATTCGCCCATCCCCTCGCCCGGCGCGGGGTTGGCCATGAAATCCATGAACACGCGGCGGCCGGCCGCCACCTCGTTCGCCACCGCGATGTCCACCACCGACGAGCCGAAGTTCTGGAGCCGCGCGGCGTGGAAGGGCCACTGGTAGCCCTTGAGGAAGGTGTTCGTCGCCACCTGCCGCATGGTCTCGAAGTAGTCGTTGAGGAAGAACCGCTTGTCGCGCCCATCGGCATCGGTCGAAAAGTAGCAGGGGATGACCTGCTGGTAGGTGCCGGAGAGGTTCCAGCGGAATTTCGTGGAGGCGAGGCCGAACTGGCTCTCGGCGAGGTTGTTGGCGATGGCGCCGATCTCGAGGGCGAGGCCGTGGTTGCCGATCTGGCCGTGGGGGTAGACCGAGATGCGGTACATCTCGCCCGGCCCGCCCGTGGCCATGACCACGTTCTCGGCGTGGAGCACGAGGAGGCCGAAGTTCGGGGCGTCCAGCTTGTCCAGCTCCAGCGCCACGGCGCCGATGATGCGCTTCGCCTCGCCCTCGCCGGCCGTGAGCAGGCGGATGACCTCGACGCGGTCGAGGACCGGCGTGGCGTTGCGGCGCACCTGGGCGAGCGAGCGGGCGACCATGAACTGCGAGGTCTTCGGCCCTGCCGAGGTCGCGCGCTGGCGCGGGTCGTGGTCGGTCTTGTAGCCCACGTAGGCGCCGAAGGCGTTGAAGGGGAAGGGCACGCCGTTGCGCACGAGGTGGAAGAACTCGGGGGCCGAGCCGAGGCCCTCGATGTAGGCGAGGTCGCCGTGCATCATGCCGCCGGCCGTGAGCGTGCGGGCGAACTCCATCGGGCTGTCGGGCACATCGCCGAAGATGCCGATCTTGTAGTAGGTCTGCTTGTCGGAGCCCGAGTTGTACGACGTGCCGCCGCCGATCTGGTCGGTGACGACGAGCAGGTCGCTCATGCCCAGCTCGTGCAGGTGCTCGGCGCAGTTCAGCGCCGCCGCCCCGCTGCCGATGAGGAGGGTCTGCACCGAGAGCGCGCGGGCCTTCGTGGTGCCAAAGGGCTGTTCGCCGTGGTCGAGCATTCGGGAACTCCTGTCGCGTGGTGCGTGAAACGTGAGAAGATGAGAACGGCGGGTGCCGTGGGTCCTCGGTTTCTCCTCACGCGCCACGTTTCACGTATCATGGTTTCAAGACCGCTTTCACCGCCTCACACTTCTCGACTGCGGCGAGGCCGGCCATCGCGTCGGCCAGCGGGAACGTGTGAGTGACGAGCCGCTCGAAGGGGAACTGGCGCGAGAGCACGAGCTGGACCGCCTGCCACAGGTGGCTCGTGTCGCTCACCCACACGCCCTGGAGCGCGACGTTCTTGCGGGCGATCCAGGCGAAGAGGTCCACGGGAAACCGCTCGCGCGGCTCGGCGATGCCGGGAATGGCGTAGGTGCCGCCGGGGGCGACGAGGGCGATGTTCTCCTCCAGCGCCCGCACGGACCCCGTGCAATCGAGCACCACGTTCGGCCCGAAGCCGCCCGTGGCGTCCAGCAGGTACTGCCTGCGCTGGTCGGCGTTCATCTCGCCGACGTTGATCGTGCCGGCCGCGCCGAAGGCCCGGGCCATGTCGAGGCGCGAGGCGTCGGCCGGCGTGCCCGACACGTAGACGCGGCTCGCGCCCGCCTTGAGCGCCAGCGCCAGGCAGAAGAGCCCGACCGGCCCGGGGCCGACCACGAGCACCACGTCGCCCGGGCGGATGCGCGAGACCTCGATCGCGTGCGCCGCCGTGGCGCCCGAACACGAGGCGGCCACGAGCACCGCGGGGTCCACCGCGTCGTCAATGCGGAGGAAGGGCGCGCCGGCCTTCACGTGGAGATACTCGGCGTAGCAGCCGCGCAGGTGCGGCGGCTCGGCGCACGAGAACGAGATGCCGTAGGTGCGCCGATGGGGGCACAGCGACGGCTCCTTGCGCACGACACAGTAGTAGCAGCGGCCGCACATCACGCCGCGCTCCCACATCACCGGGTCGCCGGGCCGCAGCAGGCGGCCGAGCAGGTCGCGCTTCTCGCCGCCCGTGTCAGCCACCGTGCCCACGCCCTCGTGGCCCAGGATCATCGGCAGCGGCGTGCGCGGGTCCTTGCCCCGCCACATGTGCACGTCGGACCCGCACACGCCGGCGGCGGCGATCTTCACCAGCACCTCGCCCTCGGCGAGCGGCTGGACCTCGAACTCGCGATGCACGAGCGGCTCGTTGAACTTCTCAAGGACGGCGGCAATGGCTTTCACAGTCTCGCTCCGATCGGGTTCGGTGAGTGGCCGTGACGGGATTGGCTCGGCCCGGCGAAGCGCTTATTTTACCCAAGATGGGGCCGTATTGGAAACGCCGCGGCGGGGCCTGAATGACTCCCGGGGGTCAGGGGGCGCCTGCTTCGGGGCCGAAGAGGCGCACGGCCGTCGGCTTCGAGGGCACGTCGCGGAAGGGGCCGGGGAGCCGCGTCTCAGGCGGCCAGAGCCGTCCGAAGAAGTCGTGGGTGACCGGGGCGAGGGCCTGACACCTTGGCACCGGTCCTGCCACGTGCCAGGTGAGGGCGAGCGACTCGCGGTCGAAGCTGGCGACGACGCCGTCGCTGAGATTGTGGCTGAGGTCGGCCTGCTCGCACTTGGTGCCGATCGCCTCCTTGTTGGCGAAGAAGACGTTGTTGACGGCGACGTGGCCGCCGTTGCCGACCGGCTCGCCGTGCACTTGGCGGTCGGTGACCTTGCCGCGGAGCAGGATGGCGGGGCCGGTGCTGCGGCCGATGAAGTTGTGGGCGAAGGTCTGGCCGCGGCTGTCGTGCTCGTAGATGCCCGCGCCCTGGGTGTCCCAGATGACGTTGCGGTCAATGAGGTTGGGCCGCAGCGAGGCCTCGAGGAAGATGCCGCCGTGCACGGTGCGCGAGCCGACGATGATGTTCTCGCAGCAGCGGGAGTTGACGTTTGCGAAATCCATCCAGATGCCGCCGCCGTGCAGGGTGTCGAAGATTCGGTTGCGGCGGATGAGGGTGCCGTTGTTGCAGTGGAGCTTGATGGCGCCCGTTTCCCAGTACTGCTCGACGGGATGGAAGGCGTTGTTGCGGAGCACGTTCTCCTCGACCAGGCTGTTGGTCGTGGCGAGGCCCTGGATGCCGCAGACTCCGCAATCGGTGACGGTGTTGCGTCGGACGATGTGCCAGGCGGGCTTGGTCTCGGGCTGCGGCAGGCCCCAGAACTGGTCGCCGATGTCAATGCCCACGCCATTGGCCTGGCGAACCATGTTGCCCTCGATGAGCCAGTGGTGGCCGCGCCAGGTGGAGAGCGCGCCGTACTGGGGGAAGGGGAACGGGTTGCCCGCGTGCTCGATGGTGAAGCCCTTGACGTGGATGTAGCCGAGGCCGATCTCCTCGGGGGCGAAGACGCATTGGTGCGTGGTGATCTCCATCGTGGCCTTGTTGGGGTCGGCGTCGCCGAAGGGGCGGACGAGGAGGGTCGAGGCATCGGGCGACACCAGGTAGGTGCCCGCCTCCTTGGTGAGTTCCTCGCGCTCGCCCACCTGGCGGAGGCGGCGGCCGTCCTGGAACACGAGGCCGCGGGGCAGCGTGTAGGGCTTCTTCCCCTGCCAGCGGTGAGCCCAGTCCATCGGCTTGAACTGCTCGGGCGTGATGTTGGGGATGGCGAAGGGGTTGTAGCCGTGGGGGAACCATTCGGGGTTGAGCTTCAGCCCCCAGACAGGCCCGGCGCCAGGCATCGGCTGGTCCCCCTGGACACCGGTCCATTGTTCCTTCGCCACGCGGGAGCCGCGGAGAACAACCTCAGCCCCCGGGGCGGCCTGGTAGCTGATCATCTTGTCGGGGCCAGAACCGCCGCGGCGGGGCCGCACCCATTCGCGGTACACGCCCGCCGCCACGACCACCCGCTCGCCCGGCTGGAGCACGTCCGCCGCGCGCTGAATGGTCTTGAACGGCTTCTCCTTCGTGCCCGGATTCTCGTCCGAGCCTGCCGAGCCGTCCACCTGATACGTCTTCGAGAACTCGAGCACGGGCTGCCAGGTCTTGAACTCCGAGCCGTCGGGCAGCCGCACGGGCGGATCGAGGCTGACGAGCGCGGGCTGGGGCATGGCGGGCTCCTGTGCGGCGGCGAGCAAGAGTGCGAGGGAGAAGAGCAGCGTTCTCACGGGAAGGCGGCCCCCTCCAGGGGGGGTCAGGCGGCGGTCCAGGCGGCGGCGAGGGTGCGCTGGGAGCCGGCGATGAGGGCCTCGACGGATTCGCCCTGGAGCGGCTTGACCTCGAAGCTGAGGATCGGGCGCCACGTGGTGCTGAGGAAGCCGGCGTCGAGCAGCGCGCGCAGGTAGTCGGCGAGCTGCGGCACGTCATTCTCGCCGCCGGGCACGCCGAAGCGGGGATGGCTGTCGCCGTAGGCCTCGTGGGCCGCGTCGCGCATCACGCAGTTGCCCATGTGGGCGTGGACGAGGTAGTCGCGCACGGCGCTCACGGCCTGCTGCGGGGTTTCGCCCTGGAGCGGCAGGTGGCTCAGGTCAATCATCAGGCCGAACGACGGGAAGTCGCGCCGCACGCGGTGGGCCACCTCGGCGGCCTCGGCGTTGGGGCCGATGAGGCAGTTCTTGCCGAACGGCCTGCGGTCGAAGGTCTCGAGCACAATGGGCGGCCCGCCCCTGTGCGCGGCGTAATCGCACAGCCACTTGAGCGAATCCACGAGCCGGCCGGTGGCGGCCTGGCGTCCGCCCTCGCCGGGGTCGGGGCCGCTGAGCACCGCGCAGCCGGCCGCGCCCAGCTCGATGGCCTGGTCGATGGCCCGCTGGACGGCCTCGATGGCGGCCGTGCGAGCGGCGTCGCTGGGGGCGTTGAGGTCGAGCTGGCCGCCGAGCAGGATCGGCTGGGCGCCGAAGGCGAGGGTGAGGCGCGCGGTCTGGGCGACGTCGCGCACGCGGCGGCGCGCGGCGGGGTCGTGGATGCGGGTGACCTCGACGGCCTCGAAGGCGGTGTCGGCGGCCAGGCGCTCGAAGGTCTCCGCAATGGGGCCGTCGCCGCCCATCGTCTGCGGCCAGAGCATGAAGTGGATGATGCCGACGCGCGCGTAGGAGGACAGCGGCTCGTCCATGTCGGCTCCCTGGTGCCGGCGCGGGCGACAGGGTCAGGAGGTGACCTGTTGCCGCATGACGCGCCCGAGGAGGGCCTGGAAGCGTGGGTCGCGGCGAATGCCCTCGAGGTCGGGGTCGCGCTGAAGGTAGGTGCAGTCGTGATAGCCGAGGCCGATGGCGTGCTCGAGGGTCTCGATGGCCTGGTCCACCCGGCCGACGAGCGAGTAGGAGCAGGCGAGGTTGTAGTGGATGATCGGGTCGTTGGGCCGGAGGTGGCAGAGGCGTTCGTCCACCGGCAGGCTCTTCTCGTGCAGGCCGCGCTCGGTGTAGTCGTTGCCGAGCGCCATCAGCACATCCACGGAATCGGGCAATCGCTTGAGGATTCTCTCGTAGAAGGCTATCTCGAAGTCGAGGTCGTCATTGCTCGTGCGCCTGCGGCTCACGGGCGCTTCACTGTGCTCGGCGTCCGGCATGGTTCGCCTCCAGCGGGCTCAGGTCTCTGCTCTCGGCGATTCTTGGCCCATGATAGCGATCCGGTCTGTGGAAGTCAAGCGAGCTTGACTTGCCGGCACGCCTGTGGTACAAACACGGCCAACCACAGGTCCCACGGGTGTTGCACCATGCCGGATTTCGACCTGACGCTGTTCGTGCTGCGGATTCCCCCGCTGCTCTTCGCCCTGACGATCCACGAGTTCGCCCACGGCTGGGCCGCCTGCTGGTGCGGCGACCCGACGGCGAAGCATCTGGGCCGGCTGACGTTCAACCCGATCGCGCACCTGGACCCGATCGGCGCGCTCTGCCTGCTCTTCGCGCCCTTCGGCTGGGCCAAGCCCGTGCCGGTGAACCCCTACAACTTCCGCCACCCGCGCCGCGACGACATCCTGGTCTCGCTCGCCGGCGTGGGGGCCAACCTGGCCACGGCGATCGTGGTGGCCCTCCTGCTGCGCGCGTACCCAGGCGTTCCAGCGTCCGAGATCGGGCGGTACTTCTGGATCATGCTTTTCATCCTCCTCCAGATCAGCGTGGGGCTCGCCCTCTTCAACCTCCTCCCGATTCCGCCGCTCGACGGCTCGCACGTGCTCCGGAACCTGCTGCCGCGCGAGCAGGCCATCGCCTATGAGCGCCTCGCGCCCGCGATGTCCGTCATCTTCCTCGTCCTGATCGTCTCGCGAGCGATTGACTTCATCCTCCTCCCGCCGCACGCGTTCATCGTCCGTCTCCTGCTTGGCTCCTGAGGCGCGCATGGTGTCGTCCTACGAAGAAGAGAGCTACGGCTACAAGGTGGACCTGGAGACCTTCAGCGGCCCTCTCGACCTCCTCCTGTACCTGATCCGCCAGGAAGAGGTCGAGATCGCCGACATCCCCATCGCGCGCATCACCGACCAGTACCTCCAGCACCTCGAGGTCATGCAGCAGGTCAACGTGAACCTCGCGGGCGAGTTCCTGGTCATGGCCGCCACGCTCATGGAGATCAAGTCGCGCATGCTCCTGCCCCAGCCCGAACGCGAGGGCGACGAGGAGCAGGAGGACCCGCGCGCCGACCTCATCCGCCAACTGATCGAGTACAAGCGCTTCAAGGACGCCGCCCGCGCGCTCGCCGCGCGGGCCGACGAGCAGGCCCTCAAGTTCACGCGCGGCGCCGCTGCCGTCCTGGGCCTGCCCGAGCGCGCCCCCGAGGAGGACTTGCCCATCCTCCTCGGCGAGGTGACCGTGTGGGACCTCGTGGCCGCCTTCAAGGTGATCCTGAGCCAGACGACTCTCGACCCCACCCGCCAAATCGTGCTCGACGAGCGCCCGGCGAGCGCCTACTGCAACGACCTGCTCGACGAGCTGCGCTCGCGCCGCAGCGCCACGCTGCGCGAGCTCTTCAACCCGGCCGAGGGCCGCCTCGGGCTCATCCACGCCTTCATGGCCCTCCTCGAGCTCATCCGCCGCCGCCGCGTGCGCGCCGAGCAAGCCGGCACCCACGGCGACATCCGCATCGTGCTCCTCGACGACACGCCGCTCAGCGAGACCGAACTCGTGGCGCCCGAGGCCACGCCCGCCGAACCCGCACCGCCCGAGCCTTCCCTCGCGCCCGTCGCCGGAGCCGACGACGAGGCTGCCGCCCCCGACACCGAGGTCGAGGACATCGCGGTGCCGGAGGTCCCTGCGCTGGACAGCGTGGCCGCCGAGCCGGCCGGCGGCGAAGAGGCACACGCGGTGGTCGAGGACGCGGTCCCCGTGGTCCCCCTCCGGCCCGAGCCCGCCCCCCGCGCCAGAAAGCGCAGGGCCAGGGCGAGGCCCCTCGCCCCCGCGCAGGCCCTCGCCCTCAGGCGGCGACAGCGGCAGCGGGCCAAGTGCCTGCTCGCGCGCTTCGCACGGCTGCGCCCCGTCGTCGCCGTCCGCCGCGCCGCAGGCATCGTCGGCCCCAGGCGGCACCGCCAGCCGTAGGCTTGACCCCGCCATTCACAGGGCTATAATGCACAGAGCCGGCGGCACCCCAACGCGCGAGGAAAGGAGACCGTGATGGCGCAACACGTGCGAGGCATCTCCCGCCGACGCTTCATAGGATCGGTCGCCGCGGCAGCGGCGCCCTACTTTCTCACCTCGAGCGCGCTCGGCGGAGCGCGCCGGCCCGCACGCACACCCGAGGAGGCCCCGCGCCCCCCCGCCAGCGACCGCATCACCATGGGCGGCATCGGCATGGGCGGACGCGGCAGCGGCGACCTCACCGGCTTCTCCAACTTCCCCCAGGTGCAGGTGCTCGCCGTCTGCGACGTCGTGAAGGCCAAGCGCGAGAACATGAAGGCGGCCATGGACCGCAAGTACGGAAACACCGACTGCGCGTCCATCAACGACTTCCGCGAGATCACGACCGACCCGCGCATCGACACGGTGATGATCGGCACGCCCGACCACTGGCACGCCATCATCGCCTGCGAGGCGATGAAGAACGGCAAGGACGTCTTCTGCGAGAAGCCCGAGACCCTGACGATCCGCGAGGGGCGCATCATGGTCGAGACCGCGCGCCGCTTCGGCCGCGTGTTCTCCGGCGGCAGCCAGCGCGTGCTCGGCGACTACGGCGCCCTCGCCCGCTACATCCGCAGCGGCGCCATCGGAGAGGTCAAGGAGGCGTTCGTCGGCGTCGGAGGCCCCTCGCGCGACTGCGACCTCCCGCCCGAGCCCGTGCCGCCCGGCCTCGACTGGGACCTCTGGCTCGGCCCCGCCCCCTGGGCGCCCTACAACCGCGGCCGCCTCGGCTTCCGCGCCTGGAAGGACTACTCGGGCGGCGGCATGACCGACTGGGGCGCACACAAGTTCGGCGCCGTGGTCTTCGCCATGGACCTCCAGGAGACCGGCCCCGTCGAGATCCTCCCGCCCGACGGCAAGGACGTGAAGCTGCTCACCTACGTCTACGCCAACGGCTTCCGCATGTACCACGGCGGCGCCGGCGACATCACTTACAAGGGAACGATGGGCGAGGCTTCGCGCGGCAAGATGGGCCAGCCCATTCGCCCCGTCGAGATGCTCGGCTACAGGGGCGAGGGCGGCCTCGCCGGCGACTTCCTCCACTGCGTCGTCACCCGCGAGCGGCCCTTCCGCGACGTCGAGTTCTGCCACCGCGCCGTCACCGTCTGCCACCTCGGCAACCTCGCCTACTGGCTCGGCCGCCCGCTCAAGTGGGACCCCGTGAAGGAGGACTTCATCGGCGACCCCGACGCCAGCCGCTGGGTGGACCGCCCCAAACGCGAGCCGTGGACGCTGTGAAGAACGGTGTGCTCGGTTGACGGCGGTCGGCTACCGGGTACAGATCCAGCGGCCCCTTCCGACCCCGACAACCGATAGCCTGTCCTGTGGCCACCTCTTCGCTCAGGAGAGCGCCATGCCCTATCGCGAGATCCGAAGCACCCGCGACATGTGGGAGAACAACCTCCCCCGCTTCCCCCGCAAGACCGCCATCGTGGAGGGCGACGTGGCCCTCTCGTTCGCCGAGGCCAACGAGAAGATCGAGCGCCTGCGCACCGCGTTCGTCAACCGCCTCGGAATCAAACAGCACGAGAACGTGGCGGTGCTGCTGCCCAACTGCCTCGACTACTTCCTCATCTACTGGGCGCTCGTCAAGCTCGGCGCCGTGGTCGTGCCCGTGAACACCCGCCTGCGGGCCGAGGAGATGCACCACATCCTCAGCACAACCGACGGCTCGACCCTCCTCGCACACAAGTCGCTCTGGAAGACCGCTCAAGGCGCGCTGCCCGACTGCCCGAACATTCGCCACATCGTCAGCGTGGGCTTCGAGGAGGACGGGCTGCTCCCCTACGACGAACTCCTCGCCACCGAGCCCCAGCCCTACACCCCGCCCGACATCCGGCCCGAAGACCTCGCCATCATCATGCACACCTCCGGCACCACGGGCCAGCCCAAGGGCGCCGTGATGCACCACGCCGACCTCCTGTTCAACGTCCGCATGTCCCTCCTCGCCCACGGCTGGCGCCACGAGGACGTCCACCTCCTCGTCGTGCCCATGTTCCACGCCACCGCGCTCTACTCCATGCTCCCCGCCTCCGCCTACCTCGGCTCCACCATCGTCGTCGCCCCGCGGCCCCACGTGCCCGAGCTGGTCGCCCTCATCGAGCGCCACCGCTGCACCACCTTCTTCGGCGTGCCCACGCTCTTCTACTGGCTCGCCACCGCCCGCGGCCTGGAGAAGCACGACCTCGCGTCCCTCCGCCTCATCGCCTACGCCGGCTCCATGATGCCGCCCCAGACCATCTACAAGCTCCGCGAGCGCTTCCCAGGCGTCGCCCTCCACAACTTCTTCGGCCTCACCGAGACCATCTCGGCCACCCACGTGCTGCCCAACTGCGACGCCACGACCCACGCCGACTCCATCGGCAAGCCGCTGCCCGAGGTCCACCAGCTCATCGTGGGCGACGACCTCCAGCCTGTGCCCCCCGGCACCGTGGGCCAGCTCTGCTTCCACCGCTCGAACATCGTGCGCGGCTATTGGAAGCGGCCCGGCCTCATCGAGCAGGCCTGCTTCACCCACCAGGGCGAGGAGTACTTCAACACGGGCGACCTCGCGATGGCCGACCAGGACGGCTACGTCTACCTCCGCGGCCGCAAGAAGGAGATGATCATCGTCGGCGGCGAAAACGTCTACGCCATGGAGGTCGAGAACACCATCCTCACCCACGAGGCCGTGATGGAGGCCGCCGTCGTCGGCGTCGAGGCCACGGGCGCCAGCGCCTACCTCGGCGAACTGGTCAAAGCCGTCGTCGTGCCCCGCGAGGGCCACAAGATCACCGAACTCGACATCAAGCGCCACTGCGCCGAGCGCCTCGCCAGTTACAAGGTGCCCAGCATCGTCGAGTTCCGCGACGCGCTCCCGCGCAACCCCGGCGGCAAGGTCCTCAAGCGCGAACTCCACTAGCCGCCGCACGCGGCGTCACCCCCGGCACAAACGCCCTCCCCCTCCCCTGCCCCCCAACGGACCTCACACGCAATCGCCATCCCGCCGCGCTTCGCCTCCGACGCCCGCACCGACACGCCCTCATCGAACCTTGGGCCAATCAACGTCCAGGCCCCCGATCTTCGCGGTCAGCACGATCGACGTCATGCCGCTCGACTCGCGGCCGCCCACGCCGAACAACGCCAGGTTCAGCTCGCTGTCCGCCGTGTTCAGCCCGCCGATCACCAGCGACTGCCCGTCGCGCACCGTCACGCGCGTCGCGAGCTGAGTCACATCCACCACATCCCCGCGTCGCGTGCTGAAGCGCGGCCAGAGCTCGATCGCGATCTGCCCGCCGCCCAGAATCGTCGGCCGCACCACGAGCTGCCGGCCCACGAACTCCCGCTCCGCTATCAGCAGATACCCGCGCGGCGTCCAATAGCCCAGCCGCGTCAGCCAGATGTCGCTGCCCATCGCCAGCGCGCCCTCCGTGCCGCTCCTCACCACGATGAACACCTGCTCGCGCCCGCTGGACCGCGTGCGATTCACCGAGCCCCCGATGCGCCCCCCGAATGACCCCGAGACGATGCGCACGTTGAGTCCCCCGCGCCCCGCGCCAGAATCCCCCCCCGAGATCCCCGCGTCGCCGCTGCGCGCGCGAAAGCTCCCCCCAACGTCCATCGCCGATGCGGCCTTCGCGTCTAGCTTCTCCACCACGATCGCCACGTTGTCCGGCGACTGCCCCAGAACGTCCCCCTCCTTCGGCACGCCCCAAATCCCCTCATCACGACGCGGCGTTGCGCCGAAGGGCAGTTGGCCCCCCCGCTGAGCGGCCGGCCCCTGCTGCCTCGCCGCCGCGATTCCCGCCGGCTGCCTCGGGGGCGGTGTGCCCCCGTACCCCTGGTAGATGCTCGGATCGAGCAAGGAGCAGCCAGTGGTCAGCAGGCCAAGACCAACGGCGACACAACTCCTGATTCCTGCTCTGCTCATCTCAGTTCCCCCTGCCCAGCCCACCCAAGTCAACCCCACGGCCCCGTCCCCTATTAATCATACTACGCTCTGCGCGGCAGCGCCCACTTCTTCGACAACTCCGCAAGCACCCTTGACTCGGCCAACTCGCCCCCACCGCCTCTCCACACCACTGCACCTTCCCATCCCTCCACAGCCACCCACCCGGGCACGGCCCACCACCCAACCGGGCCAGACCCCCACCTGAAGTTCCCCACGGCCTCGAATCCCCAATTCCAGCTCGCCGCTCTCCCCACACGAATGCCCTCTCCCGACCCGCCAGGCAGCCTCCCTGCCCAATAGTAGCCCTTGGACACGCCTCCACGGCACCTCCTGGGACCCCCGTCTCATTCCGCCACGCCCACCCCCACCCAAAGACAACCGACTCCGCCCGCCTCCCCTGCACCCGGCGTAAGAACCCCGGCCTGCCAAACACCCGCCCTACAGCGAGGTTTCGCGCCATCCCCCCGCCACGCTGCGCGCAACCAGCCAAGCGCTCTCCTCTGCTTTGGCGCCCCGAAAGCATCTCCACTCACTACACCCAGCGCTTTGTCATCCAGTGCCCATCTATGTCGCCTCTCGCAGCGCCACACTCATCCATGTCGCCTGCATTGCGCTTCACTTGCCGCGCTATCCCCACCATTCGTAGCCACCTTCTCACTTCACCCGCCCCGCGTTCTGCCACCTCGGTGCTATGATCTCAAGATATTTCAGCACAGCAGACTGACCCCCCTCCGCGTCAGCCTTCCACCCCGCCCAAGGTCACCCCAGCACTCGTTTCTCCTGTGGTTCCTCCCCACTCTCCGGCACCCAGCATGTTCCCCACACTCGACCGCTACCACCCCCACGCCGCGCGTCCCGCCCCCATTGACCCCTAATCCCCCCCTGCCGCAACCCTCCCCTTCTCCTCTCCCCTCCGCCTCGAATCCCTCTGGCGTCCGGTCGGCGACGTCCCCTGCTCATCGATTACCAAGCGGCGTCCGAGTCTCCCTCAGGTCTCCGTGCCGCCCAGACTTACCTGCCTCGGCAGGAGGCGCTCGAGGAGCCGCTGGAAGTCGTCCCTCGTGAAGAAGTCCACCACGATCCGTCCGCCCTCGTCGTGCTTGTGTGGAAGGATGGTCACTCTGGTTGCGAGGGCCTCCCGGAGCTTCGCCTCCAGGTCCGAGATGTGGGCTGGCTTCGGCTCGGCCGCAGATTGGGATGGGCGTGCCCGCTTGAGGCGGTCGTTCACGATCTGCTCGGTCTGGCGCACGGAGAGATCGTCACGCTGGATCCGCGCGGCGAGGCGTACTTGGTCGCCCCTGTCGGGAAGGGCTAGAAGAGCCCGCGCATGGCCCATTGACAATGTTCCACGTGAAACAGCGTCCTGGATATCGCTCGGTAAGTCCAGTAGCCGTAAGATGTTAGCGACTGAGGAGCGCTTCTTGCCGAGGCGTGCGGCGGCTTCTTCCTGGGTCAGGCTGAAGCGCTCGATGAGGTTCTTGTACGCCTTGGCCTGCTCCATTGGGTTGAGGTCCTGGCGCTGGATGTTCTCTATGAGCGACAGCTCGAGGCTCTCGTTGTCGCTTGCCGGGCGGACGATGGCGGGGATGGTGGCGAGGCCCGCCTGCTGCGCGGCGCGCCAGCGGCGCTCGCCGGCGATAAGCTCATAGCCGTCATCGAGCGCCCGGACGATGATGGGCTGGAGGACTCCGTTGCGTGTCACGGATTCCACGAGTTCGCTCAAGGCATCGTGGTCGAATTCCTGCCGTGGCTGGTTCGGGTTGGGCCTGACCTTGGCAACAGGTATCTCGAGGGTCTGCTGAGGCTCGGGTTGGAGCTCCTCGGTGTGTCCCAGAAGGGCATCGAGCCCCCGGCCGAGATGACTACTTTTCATGAGAGAGAATCTCCTTTGCCAGTGCCACGTAGCTCCAGGCCCCAATCGACCGAGGAGCGTAGTAGATGATGGGCTGGCCGTGTGAAGGTGCCTCGCTGAGCAGGGTGTCGCGGGGGATCGAGGTCTCGTAGACGTGATGGCCGCAGTGGTATCGGACTTCGTTGGCGACCTCATCGGCATAGGGCAGACCGGGCTGGTACATCGTGAAAAGGATTCCGTCGAGCTGTAGCTTCGGGTTGTAGTGGTCGCGCACATGCTGGAAGAGCTCGAGCATCTGCGCCAGCCCCTCCATGGCGTAGTACTCGCACTGGATTGGGATCAGGAGGCCATCGGCTGCGGTGAGGGCGTTGGTGGGCAGGAGGCCGAGCGAGGGTGGGCAATCAACGAAAACATAGTCGTAATCAGCACTTATGGCTGCGACCGCCTTACGGAAGCGGGTGATTCGGTCTGGGTGGTGCGCCAGCTCGGTCTCAGCGCTGCCGAGCAGCCTGCTGGCAGGACAGAGCGACAGGTTCGGAACCTCGGTCGCTTTGACGGCGGCCGCCGTGCGGTCGGGGGCGAACAAGATGTCGTGGGCTCCGCCCGAGCGGGGACGCTGTTGGCCGAGGCCACTGGTTGCGTTTCCCTGCGGATCAATGTCCACAAGCAGAGTCCTCGGGCCGGCGAGGGCCACGCAGGAGGCGAGGTTCATGGCCGTTGTGGTCTTGCCCACGCCGCCCTTCTGATTTGCGATCGCGACGACCTTCATATTCGGGGGTTCCACCTGACGCCGTGGCGCGCGGTCTGGCGCGGCATCGGTACGTGGCATTGGGGTCGAGGGGACACAGCCGGGACGGGGAGGGGGGATATCATGCACAGGGGTCCAACGCCCGGCGGCTGGCCTGGCCGGAAACACGGCTCTGGCCAGGCGTCTGGCGCGCCTTGTGTTCCACGTGAAACATTATAGCGCTTCATCATGAGAGTGCAAGGGGAAAATCAGCGCATGGGGGCGCGTTCATTGGATTGGCGCGGGGCATTGGGGTCGCCTGTATTGCTCGGGCTTGCTGCGGAGAGTGGTGGCGTTGTGGTGCGCCGGTGGGAGGCTCGCCGAGGGGACCGCGCGGCTACTGGCCGCGAGCCGTGTCGCTCGTCGTCAGCGGTGCTCTCCACTGCATCCTCTCGTGGCTTGTGCTTTCCTGGGCGAGAGCTGGAGGTGTCGCAAGGGACGTGGGTTCTGAAGTTGTTTTTGGTCTCTTGGGGTTTGGCGATCTTGGCTCGACTGGGCTGGTGCAGGGTGTGGGTGTTGCCGCACTCTGGGGGCCTGGGGGTTGCTGGTGGGCTTTGGCGGGTGCGTGGTGGTGGCGCCGCCGATACTTGCTCAACCTTGAGAGGGGGGAAGTGAGCAAGCATGAGCAGGTGGGCCAGGATTGGCGGTTGATGCGGCTTCAGCCATTCTCGCCCCCCTGCGGGATGAGCAGGTATGGGAGGGGGAATGGCCGGAGAGCGCAGTCCGTTGCGGCGCATTGGGCTATGGGGTAGCCCTCGCTGGCCCCGCAACGCGGCCCGCGTGGGTTTCCGCGCGGGCTCTCGTTTCCTATCCCTTGGCTGGTCTCTCGCTCTGCTGTGTGGAGCGCTGCTGGGGAGCCGCGGCGCGATGGCGGCCTCGGAGTCCGGTGCTCAGGCTCCTAGCTCGTGAAGGGGAGCCGCTCGCGGGTGACGGGGTGGAGGGGCGGGAGACCGGTGAGGTAGCGCTCGAGTTCCTGGATGCACAGCTCGCCCATGCGTCGGCAGTCGGCGCCTGTGGCGCCGGCGAGGTGAGGGGTGAGGATGACGTTGGGGAGGGAGTAGAGCGGGCTGCCCTCGGGGGGAGGCTCTGGGTCGGTGACGTCGAGGCAAGCCAGGATGCGGCCGGTGCGCAGCTCGGCGATCAGCGCGGCCTCGTCCACGAGCGCACCGCGTGCGGTGTTTATGAAGACGGCGCCGTCTTTCATGCACTGGAGTTGTCTGGCGCCGATCATGTGGCGGAGGTGTGGCAGGTTGGGGGCGTGGAGCGAGACCACGTCGCTGCGGGCGATCAGGGTGTCGAGCTCGGCTTTCTCAACGCCGAGGGTTCGGGCCTCGTCGTGGGTGAGGAATGGGTCTGCGACGAGGAGCGGGCAAGTGTAGTGCTGAAGCAGACGAATGGTCTCGCGTCCTGTTGCGCTGGCGCCAATGATGCCGACGACGGCGCGGTGGGTGCCGCGGGAGGGGCCGAGGTCGGCTCGGCGCCAGGCGGGGCGCCCTTCGCGGCGCAGGGCGGCGAGATGGGCCCAGGCGTTCTTGAGCGAGAGGGTGATGAGTGCGACGGTGAACTCGGCGACGGCGGTGGCGTTGGCGAGGGCGGCGGTGGTGAGGGCGATGCCGCGGTCGTAGAGGGCCTCGGTGACGAAGCCTTTGACGGAGCTGGCGGCGTAGAGGATGATGCGCAGGTCGGGCGCGGCGTCGAGGATGTCAGGGGTCATCTTGGGCATGCCCCAGGTGGAGAGGACGATCTCGACGCCGTGGAGTGCGGCCTTGACGGTGGCGGGGTCGTTGTGGGGGAGGGAGGTCGCCGCGACGTCGCAGAGGGCTTGCGCCCGGGCGACGAGCGCGGGGCCGAAGACGAGCTCGACGTTGGCGGCGGGTGCCAGGAAGGTGGCCTTCCTGCGGGGCATGCGCGCACCTCACTTTTTCGGCGCGGGCTGGGGGCGCTCGGTCCAGCCGGACGGCCGCTGCGGGTCGTAGTCGGGGTTGGGCAGGGGCATCTGGGCGCCGACGGCGCGTCGCCAGTCGTCGAGTTTCTTGCGCAGCTCGGCGGCCCTCTCAGGCATCTTGGGCGCCAGGTTGGTGGACTCGCCCAAGTCGTCTCTGAGGTTGTAGAGTTCGAGCGCGCCGTCGTCGTAGAACTCGATGAGCTTCCAGTCGCCTTGCCGCACGGCGCCGCCGGGCCGGCCGCCCTGGTTGCTGTAGTGGGGGTAGTGCCAGTAGAGGGCGTCGCGCTTCAGTCCGCCCGTCTGCTTCAGCAGTGGCGCGATGCTCTCGCCGTCCACCACGTGCTTGGGGTCGGCTGGGACGCCTGCGAGTTCGAGGAAGGTGGGATAGAAGTCCTGGGTGCAGACGGGCGTGGAGCAGGTGGAGCCGGGCTGGACGACGCGTGGCCAACGGATGATGAGGGGTTCGCGGATTCCGCCCTCGTAGAGGTGGCCTTTGCCTGCCCGAAGGGGGGCGTTGGAGGTGGCGGGGGTGTTCGGCCCTTCCTTGACAGAGAGGCCGCCGTTGTCGGAGGTGAAGACGAGGACCGTGTTGTCCGCGATGCCCAGCTCGTCGAGCTTGGCCATTACGCGGCCGACGCTCGCGTCCACGCATTCGACCATGCCGCCGTAGAGGGGGTTGTTTTGTGCGGCGCCCGGCTTCGCGCGGGCGGCGTACTTGTCCGCCAGTTCTTTGGTGGCCTCGAGGGGAATGTGGACGGAGTGGTGGCAGAGGTAGAGGAAGAAGGGCTTGTCCTTGCTGGCCTCGATGAACTTGAGGGCCTCGTCGGTGATGGCGGATGCCTGCTTGTCGGTGCGGTTGGGCATCTTGGTGGGGCAGACCTCGAAGCCCTGCTGGTCGGGGGTGGAGAGCTTGCCTTCGTTGAGGTGCCACTTGCCGATGTGGGCGGTGGCGTAGCCTGCGGGCTGGAGGGCCTCGGCGAGGGTGATCTCTTCGAGGGGGAGATGAGTCTGCCACGGCACGGGCAGAATGGGCGGGTTTGTGGGCCAGCGCCTTCCGACGAGGAAGTTGGTGAGGTGCAGCCGTGCGGGGTACTTGCCGGTCATGATGCTCGCGCGGGTGGGCGAGCAGACGGGGCAGGCGGCGTAGCCGTCGGTGAAGCGCATCCCCTGGGTGGCCAGGCGGTCAATGTTGGGGGTCTCGTGGAAGGTGCTGCCGTAGCAGCCGACGTCGGCCCAGCCCATGTCGTCAATGAGGATGAAGATGAAGTTGGGCCTGGGCTCTGGCTTGGCGCCACCCAGGCGCTGCGCGCACGCGGCTACGCTCGCGCCCAGCGCGCCGCCGCCCAGACCCACGAGGAACTCACGCCGGCTTACCATGTGCATCTCCTAAGCGCCAGTGGCCAACCTCGAAGATAGGCTCTAAGGAACCCAGGAAGGCAGGAAAAGACACGAGGGGTGTCAATCGCAGATGACTCTTCTTGCCTCAAGAGTGGTCTTGCAGAAGTTCAGCAGCAAGCCGTGACGGCGTCCTGCCGCACGGAGGTACGAGCGTACGATGGCGAAGTGGATGTCCTCGAGGTTCTTGACGGCTTTCAGCTCGACGATGATCGTGTCTTCGACCAGCAGATCGAGGATATGCTTGCCCACCTCGATCCCATCGTGCTCGATGGCGATTGGCTGCTGCTGGCGCAGGCGCAAGCCCCGTTTGCGTGCCTCGATGACGAGTGCATTCTCATAGATCGACTCGATGAAGCCAGGGCCGAGGCGCCGGTGGACCTCGATGGCGGCCCCGATGATCCTCTCGGTCAGTTCGGCGTGCTCGAGCGCCTTCTCTGGCATGCGTTGGCCCCTTTCTCTGGTTCTCTCCTGCCTTCCTGGATTCCTTATGGTCATTTCTTCCTGGAGGGCGGAGCCTTCTCCCTGGCAGGGTCGTACTCGGGGTTAGGGGTGGGCATCTGGGCGCCGACGGCCTTGCGCCAGTCGTGGAGCTTCTGGCGCAGTTCGGCCGCCTTCTCGGGCATCCTGGCCGCCAGATCGGTGGTTTCGCTCGGGTCGTCCTTCAGGTGGTAGAGCTCGAGCTGGCCGTCCTCGAAGTACTCGATGAGCTTCCAGTCGCCGCAGCGGATGGCGCCGCCGGGCAGGGTGATGTGGTAGTGGGGGTAGTGCCAGTAGAGGGCGTCGCGCTCGAGGGCGCCGGATTGCTTCAGGAGGGGGACGATGCTCAGGCCGTCGGGGGCCTGCTTGGGGTCGGCCTTCAGCCCGGCCATTTCGAGGAGGGTGGGATAGAAGTCGGTGCTTGTGACGGGCACGGAGCAGGTGGAGCCGGGCTGGACGACGCCTGGCCACTTGACGATCCACGGCTCGCGGATGCCGCCCTCGTAGAGCGTGCCCTTGCCGGCGCGGAGCGGGGCGTTGGAGGTCACGGCCTGGAGGCCGCCGTTGTCGGACATGAAGATCACCACGGTGCGTTCGGCGATGCCCAGTTCGTCGAGTTTGGCCATCAGGCGGCCGACGCTCTCGTCCACGCTCTGGACCATGGCCGCGTAGGTGGCGCTGTTCTGGCCTTTGGCCGGGCGGCCCTTGCCGAGGAACTTCTCGGTGAGGTCTTTCTTCGCCTGGATGGGCGTGTGGACGGCGTAGTGGGCGAAGTAGAGGAAGAAGGGCTTGTCCCTGTGGGTCTCGATGAACTGGAGGGCCTCGTCGGTGAGGCGGTCGGTGAGGTAGTCGTCGGGCTTGCGGTCGGGGAGGCCGGGGATTTTGTAGGGGTCGAAGTAGCTGGGCGGCTGGCCGCGGTGGTCGCCGCCGACGTTGAGGTCGAAACCGTGCGCCTCGGGGCGGTGCTCGGGGCCGCCGAGGTGCCATTTGCCGATGGAGGCCGACACGTAGCCCGCGGGCTTCAGCGCCTCGGCAAGCGTGACTTCCTCGTGGGGCAGGTACATGGTCCAGTCGGGCACGGCGAGTTTCGCGTTGGGGCGCTTGTGGCCGGCGATCCAGTCGGTGAGGTGCAGGCGTGCGGGGTACTTGCCTGTGAGGATGCTGGCGCGCGTGGGCGAGCAGACGGGGCAGGCGGCGTAGCCGTCGGTGAAGCGCATGCCCTGGCTCGCCAGGCGGTCAATGTGGGGCGTCTCGTAGATCGTGCTGCCGTAGCAGCCGAGGTCGCGCTGGCCCATGTCGTCAATGAGGATGAAGACGAAGTTGAGCCTTGGGCCGGCGGCGCTCTCGGCGGTGTGCGCGAGGCGCGAGGCGCCGAGGAGGCCCAGCGAGCCAGCGGCGGCGTGGCGGAGGAAGGTGCGGCGGTTCATGGCGGGCCCCGGTGGGACGGATAGGAACGGCAAGGCCGACAGGGCGAAGGACGCACCGGCGTCAGGCGGTTCCGCAGGGCCGTCGGTTCTTGCCGGTCATGCCGCGGCTGGCGTCGCCGAGGTCCTCGCGGCAGCGCTCGGCCAGGTCTTCGAGGCGTTTGACGACGTCGGGGTTGGCCGCGGCAACGTCGTTCTTCTCGCCGACGTCGGCGTCAAGGTCGTAGAGTTCGGCGGGGCGCTCGTGCGCGGCCTTGGCCTTCGTGGCGCCGACCTTGCGGGCGAGGTGGAGCTTCCAGTGGCCGCTGCGGACGGCTTCGAGGCTGTAGCCTCGGTAGTAGAAGAAGGCTTCGGTGGGGCTCTTGGCGCCGGGGGCGCCGAGCAAGAGGGGCGAGATGTCCTTGCCGTCAATGATGCGGTCGGTCGGGACCTCGGCTCCGGCGAGTCTGGCGAAGGTGGGCAGGATGTCCAGGGTGGAGGCGAACTCGGCGCAGGTTCGGCCCGCGGGGATGCGGCCGGGCCACCACATGAGGCACGGCACGCGCATGCCGCCCTCGTAGGTGGTGCCCTTGCCGTCGCGCAGGGGGAGGGCCGAGCCGCCATGCTCTTTCATGATGAGCCACGGCCCGTTGTCCGAGGTGTAGATCACGCAGGTGTTCTCGGCGAGGCCGAGCGTGCGCACGGTGTCGAGGATCTGGCCCGTGCTCCAGTCGATCTCTTCGATCACGTCGCCGTAGAGGCCGCGTTTCGACTTGCCCTTGTGCCTGTCGGAGACGAAGAGCGGGATGTGCGGCATCGAGTGCGGGAGGTAGAGGAGGAACGGCTTGTCCTTGTTCGCGGTGATGAACTGGACGGCCTCTTCGGTGTAGCGCGTGGTCAGTTGCGACTGGTCCACGGGGTACTCGATGAGCTTGCTGTCGCGGAAGAGGGGCACGACGTGGCCTTTCGGCTTCTCCGTGCGCATCTTCTCGAGGGTCATGTCGCCGTTCCACTTCACGTGGTCGGCGACCTCCATCTCGGGGTCCACGGCCATGTCGTTGCTGTAGGGGATGCCGAAGTAGGAGTCGAAGCCGTGGCGTGTGGGGAGGAACTGGGGCAGGTGGCCGAGGTGCCACTTGCCGATGCAGGCGGTGGCGTAGCCGCGGGCCTTGAGCAGCTCGGGGAGGGTGACCTCGCTGTCGGCGAAGCCCACCTTCGAGCCGGGGAAGAGCACGTTGGGCAGGGAGACCCGCTGCGGGTAGCAGCCGGTGAGGAGCGCGGCGCGCGACGGGGTGCACACGGGGGCCGCGACGTGGAAGTCGGTGAAGCGCGTGCCCTCGGCGGCCATCTGGTCAATGCAGGGGGTCTGGATGTCGGGCGAGCCGAAGCAGCCGAGGTCCTGGTAGCCCTGGTCGTCGGTGAAGATGAGGATGAAGTTCGGCGGGCGCTGAGCTGCGACCGCCTCGCCGGCAAGCCCCGCGCGCGAGGCCGTTGCCGCAGCCGCCCCGGCTACGCCCAGGAACTCTCTTCGGTTCAGCTTCCACGCCATCGTTTCGCCTCCTGTTCACTTGCCCACCGGGGAGAGGAGAGAGAGCTTGCCTTTGACGTACTCCTCGTAGCGCTCGGCGATCTTCGCCTCCTTCGCGTCGCCGTTGTGGACGAGGACGCCGACGCGCATCGTGAGCGACTCGCCGTTCTTGAGGGTGAACGGCTTGCCGTTCCTCGGGTCGGCGCGGCGCGGGCCGAAGGTGCCGTAGTCGCGCGTGAGCCAGGTGTGCGGGTGCTCGTTCTCGGCGTGGGAGAGGAAGGCCAGCCCTTCCGTCTTCCCGTCGAGGGTGTTCGTGTAGTCGCACCACGTGGCCGCCTTGCCGTGGGTGCCGGCCTGGTTGAGGCCGCCCTCGGAGTTCACGAGCGTGCCGCCCTTGGCCGCCGAGAACTGCGGGTGGATGCGAATGTAGGGCCAGGCGTAGTGGGCCGCGTCGCTGCGGAAATGCACGTCGCCCCACTCGGCCGTGACGGTGAAGCGGATGTCGAGGAACCACTCGCCGTTGCCGAGCGCGAGGAAGCGGGCGTCGCGGGCCTCCTTGAGCACGGGCTTGTCGGGGGCAAGCTCCCAGAGCAGTTCCATCCCGAGCGTCGCGGTGTCGGCCTCGGCCTTCTCGGCCGTGAACTTCACGTGGCGGATGCGGGGGCCTCTGCCGTCCTTGAAGCTGTAGAAGGCGTTGTAGAAGCTCGCCGGGGCCTTCTCGCCCTCGAGCAGCACGGTGTCGGCGAACCAGAAGCTGCGGTGGTGGGGGTACGGGTCGGTCTGCCGGATCGTCAGCTCTTTGCCCGACGGGCTGAGGAGGGGATAGAAGTAGGGCAGGAAGCTCTCGGGCTCGAAGCTGTAGACGAGCGCGGCCTTGCCGGCGGCCAGGATGGCGAGCTGGTGCTTCGCGTCGTCGCGCTTGAGCTCGACCTGTGCGGCCTTGGTCGGGGCGGCCATGGCCAGAATGGCCGCCGTGACTTCCATCCTCAACCACCTCATCCTTCAGTTCCTCTCAGGTCATGGCTTGGGTGTGAGTTGGCTCTTCTTGAGGGTGAACGAGTGGACCTTTTCGTCGTCAATGCTGTAGATCTCATAGGTCACTTCGGGGTCGGCCTTGGTCGTGTCGAAGGTGAGCAGGCCGAACGATTGCTTCTGGTTGTAGGAGAAGAGCGCGCCAGGCACCTTGCTGTGGACGTGCTGATTGGTGAGCCGCGAGCTTTCGAACTCGTAGAGGGGGTAGCCGACGTCGCGCTCGAGCTTCCAGAGGTCGGAGCGGTGGCGGTCGGCGGAGAGGAGCACGACGCCGGCGATGCGGTTCTGCTCGATGCAGTCGAAGATCGTCTTGCGCTCCTCGGGATAGCCCTCCCAGGTGTCGAGGCTGCCGGGCTTCGCCCCAAGCGCCCAGGGCACGCCGTTGGCGAGGACCTTGAACGTGGCTTTCGAGGCCTGGAGGCGGTCGAGCGTCCACTGGAGTTGGGCGGGGCCGAGCATGCGGGGGTTCGGCTGCTTGGGGCTGGTGCGGTAGTAGCGGCTGTCGGTGAGGATGAAATCCACGTCGCCGATGGAGAAGTGGAACCAGCAGCCGGGTTGCGTCTCGCCGCCGCCGTAGGCGGGGTTGTTCCAGTTCTCGGCGAAGAGGCGCCAGACGGGGCGCTTCCATTCGGGCTCGTCCACCTCGGGGCCGGGCACGCAGTCGTCGGTGGCGAAGTCGTGGTCGTCCCACACGGCATAGATGGCGGCGGCGGCGGTGAGGCGGCGGAACTCGGGCCGCGCCTGGCGGCGGTAGTAGCCGTAGCGCTGGATGTCGGGCTTGGTCGGCGCGTCTATGTAGAGGTTGTCGCCCAGGAAGAGGAACGCCAGCGGCTTGTGGGCGAGAATCGTGTCCCACATCCGCTCGGTGGGCGGGTAGTAGGCCGCGCCGCCGCCGAAGCCGACCTGGAAGCGCGCCTTCGCGCCGGCGGGGGGGAACGTGCGGAACGTCGGACGGGCGGGGTCGAGCCGCGGCGCGCCATCCACACGCACCTGATAGTGGTAGAGCGTGTCGGGCTTCAGGCCGTCCACGGCCACCACGCAGGTGAAGTCTCTTGCCGCCGAGGTCCTCCCCGCCGGCGAGAGGAGGGGCGAGTCGATCTGTGGGGAGGTGCTCAGGGCGATCTGCACGGCGGCCTCCGCGGCCGTGCGGAGCCAGAAGCGGGCGCTGCCGTCGGTCACGCAGCCGAGCATTGGCCCGTGGAGGACCGGAGAGCCGCGCTGTTTCCATAGCTCCTGGAACTCGGGGGATTCGACGAGCGGCTTGGTCCAGCCGCGCGGCCCGGCCACGAACCGCTCGATGGGCAGTCCCGCGTCGAGCGCCTGCGTAACCGCCGCCATCGCCTTCTTGAGGTCGCCGAGCTGCGCTGCGGCCGCGGCCAGGCCGAAGAGGGCCTCGGCGTCCTTGGGGCGGCGTTCCAGGACGGCCTCGAAGGCCGTCACGGCCTCTGCGCTCTTGCCCGCTGCCAGGGCGTTCAGGCCGGCCGTGTGCTCGTTCCGGTAGTCGCCGGCCTGCCCTTTGGGCTGGCCGCCGTGCGCCGCTGCGGTCGCGATGGCGGCGCTGGCGAGGAAGCTCTCGAGCAGCTTCACGGGCAAGGGCCTCCTCTTTCCGGAGCTCCGAGCGGCTGGGGGCGCTCAGGCCTGAAGCTGTTTCTTCAGCCAGGCGATGCTGGCCTTGAGATTGGCGTCGGTGCCGCTGCACTCGATCGAGAGCACGCCGCTCCATTGGGCCTTCTTGAGGAGCTGGATGCACTCGCGGATGTTTCTGGCGTTCACGCCCTTGCCGATGGGCGATTCGCTCATGGCGATGCCGGTCTCCTCGCCCCGCATGGCCGCGGCGAGCGAGGGGCTGACGTCCTTGATGTGCATGTAGCTGAGCTTCGGCAGGAAGCGCTTGAGGAACTCCACGGGGCTGTTGCCCGAGATGAAGGTGTTGCCGGTGTCGAGGTTGAAGCGCAGGTACGGCGTGTCGAAGAAGTTGAGCATGCGGTCGAGGATATCGGGGTTGGTGGTGTAGGGGCCGTGGGTCTCGATGTTCACCACCACCTTGAAGTCCTCGGCCCACTCGAGGATCTGGCGGTAGTTCTCCTTCGTGATCGCCAGCACCTCGTCGTCGGTGTAGCCGGCGGGCTTGAACTGGCCGTCCGTGGTGTCCACGCGCGGGCAGCCGATGAGGTGGGCGAACTCGATGGCGCGCTGGGCGTAGCGCACGGCGAAGGTGGAGCCAAGGGGGCCGGTGATGGGATAGGCCGCATCAATCTGCGAGGGCCGGAGGCCCATGGAGTCGAGGTAGCGGCGCAGCTTGATCGGGTTGGTGTCGAGCGACACGGCGGGGCTGTAGCCGAGGCCCTCGATGAAGTCCTGCCCGTCCACCACGCCGAACTCGATGTGCTTGAGGCCGAACTTCTTGGCGGCCTCGCAGGCCTGCTTGAACGAGCCGTTGAGGCAGCGCCAGTTGTCGGTGTGCATGCTCAGTTCGATCATCGCCGCTCTCCTCGCCACAGAGGTGTCGGGCCAACGCCACTCGCGCCAGGCAGCCTATCATGAGGCCGCGGCGGGATCAAGGCCAGACACTCTTGCGCGCGGAGGGCACGGTGCGTACAGTGATGCGGGCCCGTCATCTGGAGAGGAGAACGACTATGGCCTCCGATCGCTTCCAGTGGCCCGAGGGCCGTCGCGCGGCGGTGAGCCTGAGCTTCGACGACGCGCGGCTGAGCCAGATCGACCGCGGCATGGCCCTCTTCGACAAGCACGGCGTGCGGGCGACCTTCTACGTGTCGCCCGGCGGCGTGACGGCGCGGCTGGAGGGCTGGAAGCGCGCGGTCGCCGCCGGCCACGAGATCGGCAACCACACGGTCCTCCACCCGTGCAGCGGCAACTTCAAGTGGTCGCGCGAGAGGGCGCTCGAGGACTACTCGCTCGAGCGGATGGAACGCGAGCTGCTCGAGGCCAACCGCTTCATCGAGGAGACGCTGGGCGTCACGCCCGCCACGTTCGCCTACCCGTGCGGGCAGGCCTATGTGGGCCGCGGGCGCGGCACGGCGAGTTACGTGCCGCTCATCGCCCGGCACTTTCTCGTCGGGCGCAGCGCGGGCAACGAGATTCACAACGACCCCGCCTTCTGCGACCTCGCGCAGGCCGCGAGCCTGGGCTCCGACGGCAGGAGCTTCGAGCAGCTCCGGGCGATGGTGGACCGCGCCGCGGCCGACGGCGGCTGGCTGATCCTGTGCGGCCACGAGATCGGCGACGGCGGGTTCCAGGTCACCCAAGTGCCCGCGCTCGAGGCGTTGTGCCGGTACTGCAAAGACCCGGCGAATGGGATCTGGGTGGACACCGTGGAGGCCATTGGGAGGTACGTTGCGGGAAGACAGAACCCGTAATCCGTTATTGGAGGCCTGCCCATGCTCCGCGTCGGCCAGAAGGAAGTGGATGCGATCGCGAGAGTTCTCCTCAGCGGCAAGGTGTTCCGCTACAACATCGGCGGCGAGTGCGCGCGCTTCGAGCAGCGCTACGCGAAGTTCCTCGGCGTCAAGCACGTCTGGATGACCTCCAGCGGCACCACGGCCCTCACCGCCGCCCTGGGCGCGCTCGGCATCGGGCCGGGCGACGAGGTGCTCGTGCCCGCCTGCACCTACATGGCCACCGCCGTCTCCGTGGTCGCCGTGGGCGCCATCCCCGTGATCGTGGACATTGACGACTCGATCACGATCTCGCCCGACGCGGTAGACGACGCCGTCGGGCCGCGCACCCGCGCCGTCATCCCCGTGCACATGTGGGGCCTGTGCTGCGATATGGATGCGATCAAGGCGGTGGCGCGCAAGCACGACCTGCTGGTGGTCGAGGATTGCTGCCAGGGGGTGGGCGGGGCCTACAAGGGGCGCATGCTCGGCTCGTTCGGCCGCGCCGCCGCCTTCAGCTTCAACTACTACAAGAACATGACCTGCGGCGAGGGCGGCGCCGTGGCGACCAGCGACCCCAACGTCTCGGAGCGCGCCCGGTGCATGATCGACTGCTGCAACTTCTACTGGACGGGCCGCCAGGAGGGCGTCGTGCCGTTCCTCTCCAACGGCGCGCGGGCCTCGGAGATCGAGGGCGCGATGATGAACGCCCAGCTCGACCGCCTGCCCGCCATGATCCGCACGCTCCGCAGGCAGAAGAAGCGCATCCTCGCCGCCACGGCCAGGACCGGGCTGAAGCCCGTCCGCGCGCACAGCCTCGACTGGGAGTGCGGCACCCACGTGATGTGGACCCTGCCCACGCTCGGGCAGGCCGAGAAGTTCCGCGAGCTCGTCGGCGGCACCATCTGCGGCAGGACCGGGCGCCACGTGTACACCGAGTGGGACCAGATCTTCAGCCACCAGGGCGCGCACCATCCCGCCCTCAACCCCTTCACCCTGCCGCAGAACCGCGCCTGCCGCAAGAAGTACACGAAAGACCTGTGCGCCCGCTCGCTCGACATTCTCAACCGCACCGTGATGATCGGCAATCACCCCGACCGCAAGGCGAAGGAGGTCACGGCGCTGATCGCCAAGGTCAAGGCCGCGGCGAAGCAAGTGCTTTGAGGTCAGCGAATCCGTAATCCGTCATTCGTAATCCGTAACCAGAAAAGACCAGCCGAGCAGTCATTCCTCTTCTTTTCTCTAGTTACGCATTGCGGATTACGCATTACGGATGCCACATGAAAGGGGAAGAACCCATGTCCGCCCAAGACGACCGCATCAAGGCCATGAAGTTCCAGCACCCCGAGTTCATCCCCGTCGGCGTGGGCATCCTGCCCGCGGCCTGGAAGCTCCACCGCGAGAAGCTCGACGAGATTCTCGCCCGCCACCCCGCCATCTTCGGCGAGGTGAAGATCGGCGAGCGCGACTACGACAAGGTCAGCGGCCTCTACGTCACCGGCCGCCACGTGGACCCCTGGGGCTACGTGTGGGAGAACGTCTGCGAGGGGATGGACGCCTACCCCGCCGTGCACAACGTGCCCACGCGGGCCGACGTGCACACCCTCAAGGCGCCCGAGGTCCACGACGGCATGCCGCACGGCTTCATGTACATGCGCCTGTTCTACCTCCGCGGCTTCGAGGAGCTGATGCTCGACTTCGCCGAGGAGCCGCCCGAACTCCAGATGCTCATCGACATCGTCCTCGACTACAACGTTCGGGAGCTCGAGTACAAGATTCAGAAGGAAGGCCCCGGCGAAAAGTTCGTGTATTTCGGCGACGACCTGGGCATGCAGCACGCCCTGCCGATGGGCCCCTACAAGTGGCGCAAGTATCTCAAGCCCTGCTTCATGAAGCTCTACCGCCGCTGCAAAGAGGTCGGCTGGTGGGTCTACATGCACACCGACGGCCACTGCTGGGAGATCATCCCCGACCTCAAGGAATGCGGCGTGGACGTGATCAACCCGCAGTTCCGCGCGAACGGGCTGGACAACCTGGTGCTCACCTGCAAGGGGAACATCTGCGTGAACCTCGACCTCGACCGGCAGATGATGCCCTTCGTGGGCCCGGCCGAGCTGGACGCGCACATTCGCGAGTGCGTCTCGCGCCTGGGCACGCCCGAGGGCGGGCTGTGGATCACGGCGGAGATCGGCCCCGACGTGCCGCTCGAGAATGTCGAGGCCATCTGCGCCGCGCTGGAGAAGTACCGCGCCTACTTCCGCTGAGGCCAACGTGTATGTAAGAGGATATTTGGTTGTACGGAAAGATTTTCTTGCGTCGAGCCTGCCTGCCCGAAGTGTCTTCACCGCAATAGCATGCACACTGCCCTGTCGCCATAAGCTCCGGAGCTACTGGCGAACCACTGGCGGCTATGCGTACCGGTGGGTGGAGGAGAATAGGACGGATAGGACGGATAGGACCGATAGGACCCAGAGTAGAGAAGACGAGGCGCTCATTCCGCGTCCTATCGGTCCTATCTGTCCTATCGGTCCTATGGCTTGATTGCCTGTGCCCCCTCGCCTTGGGCGACGGGGCATTGACAACCTACGCACGGGAGAGGCCCCTGGCCGGAGAGAGGGGCTTGTTCCGTGGTACGGGCGGCGAGCGAAGGGCGGCGAAGAAGGCCCCTGAACCAGGCCGATGAAGCCGCCCCGCCAGCACGCGAGAAGGCTGGACGAGGGGCCGATGCCTGGCCGGCAGGCAGGCGGGTCCTCGGTTCGCGCGCGGCTCGGAGGCGGCCGGCGAAAGCCTAACCAACGCGAGTAGCCCGAGGCCGCCGGACACGCTCTTTGACAATTTGGAATGAGTTACCCTCCCGAAGGTATTGGAACCTTCGGGAGGGGGGGCGATTGGGTCTAACCCTCCCGAAGGTATTGGAACCTTCGGGAGGGGGGAACCTTCGGGAGGGGGGCACTAACCTCCCGCAGGTTGGGAACCTGCGGGAGGTTGGGGATCAGCGGGCAGCCGCAAAGCGATAGCGGCCCGAGGCGACTTCGACGACGGCGCACTTGCGGTCGGTGCGAACCAGCCGCACGCCCTCGGCCTTGGCAAGCGGCTTGCCGCTTTCGGTGAGGCTTGATGCCTTGCGCGTGGGGATGACGACGATGGCCGACGAGTTCGGCGGAATCGTGACTTCGAGCAGCAGCTCGCCCTTCGCCAGCTTCCAGTGGGTCTCGACGAGACCGCGAATGCCGCGATAGCCGACGCGGGCCTCGGTGAGCGTGCCGCCAATCTGCGGCTTGATGATGAACGCAGGGAACTTCCCGATCAGGTTGGACGGCTGTAGGCGGATGCCACCGATGTTCTCCACCATCCACTGGTAGACGGCGCCGAAGGCATAGTGGGCGAAGGAGTTCATTCCGGGGTCCTGGAAGCCCTTCTCAGGCGTCCAGCCGTCCCATCGCTCCCAGATGCTGGTTGCGCCGTGCTTGATGGAGAAGCCCCAGCCGGGGAACTTGTCGCTCTGGAGGAGGCGGTAGGCCACGTCGTTGCGGCCAATCTTGGCCAGGGCGAGCATCAGGTCCTTCGTGCCGACGAAGCCGGTCGAGAGGCGCCAGCCGCGGGCCTTGATGTCGGCGACCAGGTGCTTCGCGGCCAGCTTCTCCGCATCGGGGTCGAGGAGGTCGTAGGCGATGGCGAGCACGTAGCAGCACTGGGTATCGCCCTTGATTCGCCCGTCGGGCGCGACGAATGCCTTGTTGAAGGCGGCCTTGATTTCGTTGAAGAGCTGACGGCACCTCGCCGCATCGTCGTCCCTGCCGAGGCCCTCTGCCGCGCGGGCGACCAGGCTCGTGCTCTTGGCGAAGTAGGCGGTGAGGATGACGTCCTTCGGCGTGTCGGCGTTGATGCTCAGCCAGTCGCCGAAGCAGTGGAACTTCTCGGGCGGCAACAGGTCGGGCGTGCAGCGGGCGCGGCAGAACTCGACGAAGCGAACCATCGCGTCGTAGTGCCGCTCGAGGATGCGGCGGTCGCCGTAGACCTCGTAGAGGGTCCAGGGGCAGATGACCCCGGCGTCGGCCCAGGCGGGGCCGCCGTCGTCGCCCGCGACCTTGAGCGGGGCGACCATCGGGAACTGGCCGTCGGCCCGCTGCGCATCATCGAGGTCCACGAGCCACTTGGTGAAGAACGCCTGCACGTCGCAGTTGAGGGCGGCGGCGCGGATGTAGACCTGGGCGTCGCCCGTCCAGCCGAGCCGCTCGTCGCGCTGCGGGCAATCGGTGGGCACCTCGATGAAGTTCGCCCGCTGCGTCCAGTAGATGTTGCTGTGCAGTTGGTTGAGCATCGGGTCGGAGCAGTGGAACGAGCCGGCCACGGGCGTGTCGCTGCTCAGGGCGACGCCGACCACGGTGTCCTTCGTGGGCTTGTGGTCGAGGCCCGTGACCTCGATGTATTGGAAGCCGTGGAAGGTGAAGCGGGGCTGCCAAACCTCCACGCCCCCGCCCTTGCAGATATAGGTGTCGGTCGCGCGGGCGGTGCGGAGGTTGGTGGTGTAGAGCGTGCCGTCGGGGTTGAGCCGCTCGGCGAAGCGGAGGGTGATTTTCTGGCCGGGCTTGCCCTTGACCGTGAGGCGTGGGACGCCTGCGAGATTGCGGCCCAGGTCAAGCACCCACACGCCCGGCGTGGGCTGGGTGATTCGCTTCGCCCTGAACTCTTCGATGGCGATGACCGGGGGACCGGGGTGGGGTTGAACGACGGGCGCCAACTCCGCACCAGTGTCGACCTTGGCCCAACCAGTTGTGGGCGGGACGTCCCCGTCCCGCGTATCGCGGCGTGGGGACACGCCGCCCACAGTTCTGGACACGCCGCCCACATCGAAGCCGGGCTTGGCCCAGTTGGGCAGGGCCTTGCGGGCGTCGCAGGTTTCGCCCATCAGGATGTCAGCTTCCAGGATGGGGCCGGTGGCGGCCCGCCAGGTGGGGCCGGTGGCGACGACCTCGGAGGTGCCGTCAGCGTACTCGATGTGGAGTTGGGCTCGGAAGCGGGGCCTCCGGCCGTAGTGGTCGCGGAAGCGCTGCCAGCCGATGTGGCCGCTGAACCAGCCGTCGGCGAGGATGGCGCCGAGGGCGTTCGCGCCCTGCCGCAGCAGCTTTGCCACGTCGTAGGCGCGGGCGTAGACGCGCTTCGCGTAGTCCGTCCAGCCCGGGTCGAAGCAGGTGTCGTTGACCCGTTTGCCGTTGAGACGGGCGTCGAACCAGCCGAAGGCGGTGGCGTAGAGCGTGGCCTGCTTCACCTTCTTCGTCACCTGAAACGCCGTGCGCAGGTGGACGGGCGGCGGGAGGATGAGGTTGGCGGCCTCCGATTGCCGAGGGCCGGTCTGCCCGTCGGGCAGGGCGCGGGGCGCGTCGTAGCCGATCCACTCGGCCCGCCAGTCGGACTGGCTGAGCAAGCCCATTGACCAGAGGGCTGGACGGCTCCAGGGCGAGGGCTTGGCATCCTTGTCCCACACCTTGGCCTTCCAGTAGCAGCGGAGACCGGAGGTGAGGGGCTTGCCCGCGTAGACGACGGCGGTCGTTTCGTCGCTCGGCACCTGGCCGCTGTCCCACAGGTCGCCCTGGTTCCTGCGGAGAAGCTGCGGGCTGCTGGCGACGAGGATGCGATAGGCGGTCTGCCTCTGGCCGCGTTCCTCTGATTCTAGAAGCCAACTCAGCCGCGGCTGCGTTTCGCCGATGCCCATCGGGTCAACCAGGTATTCGCAGCGCAGATAGGTCGGCACGAGCGACGCCTTCGGCTTCGCCGGCATTGGGGTCTCCTACTTCTTCCGTGGCGGGGCGACGATGGGATAGCAGTCAACGACTTTGCCATTCCAGGCTTCGTCAATGGGGATGAGGTGCTCGCTGGGGCCGCCGCCGTCCTTGGGCAGGCGGTTGTAGCCCGTGGTGGTGGGTCGGCTGCCCTCCTTGATGAGGATGCGCGAGACGAGGCACGGTTTGCCGTCGGCCACGCGCATGCCGGCGTTGAGGGGGAGGCGGTTGGCGGCCTCGCGGACGAATTGGGGGGCGTAGCGCACGTTCTCGCCCCTGCGGAGTTTGAGGGGCGTGGCGCCGAGGGTCGTGCGGAAGAGAGGCCTGCCGCTCGCCGCGTCGAGCGCCCACACACGGATGCCGCCGTCGAGCTCCGCGTGGCGGCCGGCGGCGGCCCATACACGGCCCTCGTGGACGGCGAGGCCGTAGACGGGCCAGGTGCTCTCCAGCTGGCCGTCCATCACGATGAGGCGCTCGGCGGGTGCGGCGAGGAAGCGCCAGCGCTCGGCGCCGGTGGCGAGGTCGAGGCAGTAGACGCGGCCGTCGGTGCAGCCGACATACACGCGTCCGTCCGCCACCGTCGGGGCGACGCGGATGCGGGCGGGGGCGGCGAAGCTCCAGAGCGGCTTGCCGCCCTTGATCGCGTCGAGGCGGTGGCGATGGACGTCGGCCACGAGGGTGATGCCGTCGGCCTCGACGGGCGTCGTACGATCTTCGGGGAAGTAGAAGATAAACGGGTTTGGCCGCCACTCGCGCGCGACGAGCGCCTCCGGCGACTCTGTGGCGGCCGAGGCGGGCGGCGGCGGGGCGCCGCTGCCATCGAGCCGCTCGTCATTCGCGGCCTCGGGCCGCGGCGGCTCGGGGCTGACCGCGATGAGGCCGCGGACGGGATTGATGCAGGTGCAGGTGACGTTCGAGCCGAAGTAGACGTGGCCGTGCGCGGGAAAGGCGGGAAACGAGCAGTCGCTGCGGCCGTAGGCGTATTGGGTCACGTTGAGGCCGCGGTCCACCCACGTCGTCAGGCCGTAGATGAGCCAGTCGTCGGTGGCCGAGAGCCGCACGCAGCGCTGGTTGTAGCCGAGCGGCCACCAGAACTCCTCGCCCGTGGCGTAGTCGTAGGTGAGCAGGTTGTTGAATGGCCCCCAGATGAGAATCTGCTTGTCGCGGACGACGGCGGAGGCGAGCATGACGTTGTAGTCGGCCTTACGCTTCGGCGAGCGCCAGCGCACGGCGCCATTGGCGGGGTTGAGGACCCAGAGCTCGTGGTCGCCATCGTCGCCGAGGTTGGTCACGGGGTCGAAGACCACGAGGGCGTCGCCGGAGAGCACGAGGTCGGAGGCCTCCTCGCCCGCGAGGGCCTCGTTTCGCCAGAGCTGCCGGCCTTCGGCGATGCAGGTGATCGCGGCGGTGTTGTGCTTGCACCAGCGGGCGTAGTTGCGGACGGGGTTGTCGGTCTCCTGGACGAATACGCGCGAGCCGTCGGGCGCGGCGCAGGCGTTGCCGATGCCGCTCCGGGTCGTGAACTCCCAGCGCCGCGCGCCCGTGGCGATGTCGAGGGCGACCACGCGGTTCTCGTGCGCCTGAATGAGCGTGCCGCCGCAGGCGAGGAGTACGGCATTGCTGTCGGCGCCCTTCGGCTCGCGGTTGCGCTTCAGCCCCTGGTCGAAAGTGCGCACGGTCTTGCCCGTGCGCGAATCGGTCGCGGCGGCGAAGCCGGTGCCCACGTCGGGGAAGTGGAACACGAGGTCGCGGGTGCCCACGAACTCGGCCGGCCAGGGATGGTGCGGCCGCCCGGTCGGCGCGGTCCAGAGCAGCAGGCCGTTGAAGGCGTCGCGGCCGCGCAGATCGGCGGGCTGACGCTTCCGCCGTTCGTCCTTCGTCAGCTCGAGGGGCGAGAAGAGGCGGCCGCTCGCGACCCGCACGTCGTAGAGGAGCTGCGACACGATCCACTTGAGCGACGTGGCCGGCCGCACCAGCTTGTCGTGCGAGACGGCGTTCCCTTCCGGGCCATAGCACCAGTGGGTCCAGTCGTCCGCCCCCTGTGGCCACGGCTTCGCCGCCTTGACCCACGTGCCCCCCAGCCGCACCAGCGCCACGCCGTTTGGCGCCAGAACGCGGAGCGCTTCCTCCTGGTGCCACGCGTCGCCGCCGAGGGCATCGCGGTCCGCCACCAAGAGGTTGACCAGATCGCCCGCATAGGGCATAGGGCGACCGTCCCATCGGTCCACGGCGACCAGCCCCTCGGCGCCCGCCTTGCGTGCGGCGGCCCGTGCTGCGGCAGCCGCCGAGGGGTCGAGGGCGAGGCAGTGCACGACGAACCTGCCCGTGGCGGCGAGCCCTGTGGCGAGCGAGCCGTCGGTGCAGCCGACGTGGACGGCGAGGCCCGCCTCAATGCCGCTCTCGCGGAGCACGTCTTGGACCTGTGGCTCCGCGGCCCACGCGCACGCGGTGGCCAGAGCCACGCCCGACACAGCGATTGTGATAGCTCGCTTCAGTTCGCTAGCCCTCTGGATAGGGGACAGTGGCGAGCACATAGCCGCAAGCGTCTCGCTCGCAAGAGGACGACAGGCGGGACGCTTGTCGCCACAGAACACCCCTGCCGCAACTCAATAGCGGTCGATGGAGAACGTGCGGGACTCCCCCCTCCTGAGGTTGAGCCACACGGTGCCGGTCCAGCCGTTGAAGAGCGCGTGGCCGCGACCGAGGCGGTAGTCGTTCTCCTTCGGCTCATCCACGACGTTCTCGGCCGGGCCGCCATCGAGGGGCACGATGCCGGTGAACTCGCGCCAGAGCTTCTCGACCTTGATGCCGAGGCGGGCCAGGTCGAGCTCGAGCCTCACAGTGGCCGGCTTCTTCTCGTCGCCGCTCGTGTTGGTAACGTGGAACAGGACGCTTCGGGGCCGCGTCCAGGCGCGGACCGCGATGCCCTGGGCGGAGGTCTTGACGGCCTCGGGGTCGGCCAGGGGCTTGGCGGTGTTGACGCCCCAGTCGAGGGCTTCGCGGCGTGGGGACACGCCGCCCACAACCGAGGCAGGGAAGAGGTCCTTCCACGCAGCATCGCTGATCGGCTTCTCCTCCCAGTGGAGGACGAGGTAGCGAACGTCGTGGTAGAAGACGCTGAAGCCGTCGAGCACGCCCGTCGCGGGGTCGAGCCTGGGCTGGAGGGGCGGGACGACCTTCTGGCGGTTGTGCTCGTGCTTCTTGGGGTCGTCGGGGTCGCCGGGCAGTTCCTCGTACCACTTGAGGTGGCCGAGGTAGCGGTACTGGGCGGGGTTGTTGTAGAGCTGGCGGACCCGCAGGCGCTCGCCTGAGAGGCCGGCGGGGACGCCGAGGGCCTTGAGGTCGAGCCTGGCGCGGAAGGGCCGGGTCTGCTCCTTGCCCGCGTCATCGGGGCCGTAGTTGCAGACGGCCAGGACGGCGGAGCCGGGCCGCTTCCACAGGCTGAGGATGAGCCCGGGCGTCAGTTCCTTGACGACGTGGGCGTTGCGCCAGTAGGGGATGAACTCGACGTCGGGGCGGCTGATGCCCCAGTGCTTGAATGCCTGGTGATTGAACACGCCGCCCCCGCCGCCCATCACGGCGTCGTGCATCGAGGGCCACGTGGGGTTCATGAAGCCCAGGTGGCTGATGTTCACGCCGAAATTGTGGGAGCACGACATGGCGATCATGCGGTCGCTGGGGTAGACGCTGATCGGGTCGAGCATCGGATACTCGGAGTCGAGGATGGAGTCGGCGAAGGGGAGGGCCTTGAGGCAGATCGAGTTTGTGGCGTGGCCGCTGACGCCGCCGGGGTATTGGCCTGTTTCCTGCATGAGCGCCCAGACGCGCTTGTACCATTCGCGGAGGTTCGAGGCGTCGGATTCGGGCTGGATGCGGCCGTCGGGAAGGCGGTAGCCGAAGCCGGCGGCGAGGGCACGGGCGAAGTGCCCCGTGAAGCTGATGTCATAGTAGAAATGCGTGCAGCCGCCCTCGCGGATGAGGCGGTTCTGGAGCCACATCATGTAGTCGCGATAGGTCGGCGACAGGATTTCGCCGCCGGGCACCCAGTCGCCCGCGAAATACTCGTAGACGCCGGGCTCGACCGTCTTGTTCATGTAGCCGCGGAGGGCGATCTGGTTGTTCGTCCAGAAGCCCAGGCGCGCCTGGCCGTCGTAGAGGCCGCGGAGCGAGAGCTTGTCGCACTCCGCCTTGCAGTAGGCGTAGTACTCGGGCCACCGCTTCTCATCGGGGAAGGGCGGGCTGAGGATCGAGAAGAAGTCCTGCCCCGTGTCCCAGTTGACCTTGTACTTGCCGCCGGAGAAGCCGTTTGCCGCGGAGACCTGGTTGAGCCGCCAGCCTGGGATGAGGTGGCGGAAGGGCGTGGCGTTGTAGCCGAGGCGAATCGTGCGCGGCGCGACCAGCTTGAGGGGCTTCTTGCCCGGATAGCTGCCCACGATGTTGTTGCGGATGATGACCACCTTGCCAGTGCGGACGAGAGAGTGGGCGGGCACCTTATCGTCTGGCTCCCAGCCACAGTCGGAGTCGGCGGTCCAGAGCAGGCCGCGGCGCTCGGTGCCGAGCCACAGGTTGTCGGTGAAGCTGCCGGTGGTCATGCCCGAGCCGGTGAGGCCGATGCCCTTCAGCGTGTTCCACACTTCCGTAGCCGCAACCGTCCCGGTTGCGGTCTTTTCAGCAAGCGGGACGCTTGCTGCTACAGGCACCTTGCCGATGGAGCGGGCGCAGTAGTTGTTTCCCTGGCCAACGCAGGACATGTGGAGGCCGTCGGTGTCATCGAGCGGCCACCCGATGCTCAGCTCTTCGATCTCAACCGGCTCCTTCTCGGGCGCATAGGTGAGCTCCAGTTCCACAAGGCCGTCTTGCTCGATTGACCCCTTGGCGGTGAACACGATGCCGGCGGCCCTGGAGGGTGAGCCTTCGAACTCGACCCGCCAAGCCCCGTCGCGGGACGGGGACGTCCCGCCTACAATCTTCACGTTGCGGCGGGTAGGGACGATGTGCACTTTGCCAGCGACCTTGACGACGATGCGGGCGGGAGCGGAGAGCACGTCGCCGCCGTTCGACTCGATCTGGCGGGGCAGGCCGAGGGAATCGAGGTGGTAGACTCGGCGGGCACAGGCGATCTTGGTGCCGCCGCCGAAGGGGCCGCCGCCGCTCACGCGCAGCGGCTCGAAGGGGGCGAGCACCTTCTCAGTGTCGCCCAGCTTGTTGCCCCACCACTTGGCGAACTCCTTCGCCTCGTCCTTCTTGGCGAGCTTGATGTCGTCGCGGGTCAGGAGCCGCTTGCCGGCGGCGTCCACGAGGCTGACCTTCACCTGATATTCGCCCGGCTGAACGTCGGGAAGCTCGACGAGGTCCTCATACTTGTAGTAGACGAAGTGGCCGAGGCGGCCCTGCTTCACAACCTTGCCATCCTTCGCGATCTCATACTCAGCACCAGCGGCCTTGCCGCCCGAGGGCAGTGGGGCATCCAGCGTGTCGGCGCTCAGGAACAGCAGGCCGCGAACGGGGTTCCAGTTGGCCTCGCACTCGAGGATGTTCGGCCTCGGCCTCGCGGCCAGGTAGCTCTTGTCCGTGCCCTGGAAGGCCAAGTGGTAGGTGTAGACAGGTTCGCCCCCGAGGGTGACGCTGTAGCCGTACCAGGAGAGTCCGCCTGGCTCCTTGCCGTCGGGCTTGGGATAGGCGAGGCCGGGGAATGCGTTGGCTACGTCGAAGCGGGCGGAGCCTTTGGCGGGGATCGTGAGCGTCTGCTCCTCCTGCACCACCGGCTTGGCGTTCTCGGGCAGGCCGCGGTCGCGGGCGCGGCCCATCTTGCCGTGGACGATGCTCGCGGCGGCCTTGACGGTCACGGGCTTGTCGGAGGGGTTGTAGATGACGCTCTTGAGGCTGAGCCGCTCGTCGTGGAGGCCGCTTAGTTCCTCGACTTGCACGTAAGGCTTGTCAGCGGTGAGGATGGTGCGGGGGAAGCCGTAGTGCTCGAGGTGGCCGGAGGCGCTCGGCACGTCGAGCCACTGCCAGTCGGGGTTCTTCAGCGGCGCCGCCAGCAGGATGTCCATCCTGTCGCCCGCCTTGTGCTCGACGGGCATCTCCAGGTCGGCGAGGTCGGCGGCGAGTTCCATGTCCCACCACTGCTTGCCGCCCTCCTGGTGGATGCGGTTGGCGATGGCCATGTCGGGCCGCCAGTTGAAGAGGTTCTGGCCGATGGAGGGATAGAGCTTCATATACTCGCCGCTGCCAAGGGAGTTGATGACGAACTTGAGGAAGCTGGAGACCTGGCCTGGGAGCTTGTTTCGGTCGTGGAGGAAGACGCCCAACTCGTAGGAGTCGTCGAAGACGACGCCCGCGGTGTACTTCTCCCGTTTGCTGCGATATAGGCGGTGGCCGGGCAAGATGTCGCTGCGGGCAGCGATGTAGAGGTGTTGGGGGTCCCAGGCGACCCAGAAGGAGACGGGGCGGTCGCGGTAGTTGAGCGTGGAGGTCCAGACCACGCCCATCACCTTCACCGCCTCGCGCCACTCATCGGCGCCGATTGTGCCATCAATCGTCGGCGGCCTCGACATGCGCGGCACGTTGAAGCGGGGGACGAACTGCTCGTCGTAGGCCAAGCCGCCGGCGAGGGCCGAAGCACTGAGACCAACCGACACGCTCAGCACCAGGAACCGCCCGCTCCACTTCATCGCCATTCCTTTCGTCTACAGCTTCCAGCCTTCACGGTACTCGGCCATCGTGAGGCACTTGTCGGCCTCGGGGTTGTTGACGATCTTGCCCTCGAGCGGGTCGTACTCGAGCACGCCCTCGAACTGTGTGGCGACGTTGCCGAGCATGTTGAACTCGGTGAGGGGGCCGGAGTAGTCGAAGTTGGCCCAGGCCGGCTTGCCGCCGCGGCAGGCGATGAGCCAGTCGCGCTCGTGGCCAGCCGAGCGCTCGACCTTCTCCGGCATGTCCTTCTTCACATCCTTGAACTTGTCGGCGGGCATCATGACGAAGGTGGCGTTGTGTCCACTCGCCAGGATTTTGCCCTCCGTGCCGATGATGAGGTGGCCCGCCCAGTCGCCCCAGTCCTTCGGCCCCCAGCCGAGTTCGCGGCCGAGCAGTTTGCTGAGGTCCTCCTTGACGTTCGGGCGGGCGCTGCCGTTGTGCCAGTGGAAGGTGATCGGCGGGAGGTCGCCGCGCTTGGGGATGTGCCACTGGACGTGTTCCCACCTGGGGAACGAGAGGCGGTTGATGTGGTTCGCCTGCGCTTCGACCTTGACGATGGGCTTAGTGGCAGGCTCGGCGAACCACAGGCTGTCCACCTTGAGGGCGCGGAAGGCGAGGTTCTGGGTGTGGGACGCCCAGTTGCCGAGGTTGGCGGTGCCGAAGTCGCGCCAGTGGCCCCAGAAGAGCCACTTGGGGTGGAAGGGGCGGAACGCGGCGGGGCCGAGCCAGAGGTCCCAGTTGAGGTAAGGCGGCACCTTGGCCTCGTCCTTGGGCGCCTCGGCGTGGTCGGAGCTGCCCTGGTCGTTCCAGGTGTGGACCTCCTGGATGGTGCCGAGGACGCCGTCGCGGATGAGTTCGAGCGCGCGGCGGTAGGGGCCGGCGCCGGTGCCCTGATTGCCCATCGAGGTGGCGACCTTGAACTCCTTCGCCAGCTTTCGCAGGACGCGCGACTCGTGGACCGTGCGGGTGAGGGGCTTCTCGGTGTAGACGTGCTTGCCCGCGCGAATGGCGTAGGCCGAGGCGACGGCGTGCGTGTGGTCGGGCGTGGCGACCACGACGGCGTCAATCTCCTTCCCCTTCTCGTCGATCATCTTGCGGAAGTCCTGGAACTTCGGCAAGTCGGGGAACTGGCGGTACATCTCGGTGGCCTTGCTCTCGTTCACATCGCAGAGAAAGGCCGAGCGCTCCTGGCGCGAGAAGCCAAGCAGCAACTCGCGACCGCGCCCCCCGCAGCCGATGTGGGCGAGGGCGAGCTGGTCGTTGGCCTTGGTGCCCTGCGCGGAAGCAGCGTCGCGCAAGACCACCAGCCCTGCCCCGCCCAGCGCTGTCCTCCGAAGGAAGCCGCGGCGATTCATGGCATAACTCCTGTAGCCGCAAGCGTCCCGCTTGCGAAGGGCGACAACCGGGATGGTTGTCGCTACTCGCCCGCCACCTTGTCGAAGTAGGCGACGCAGGCCGCGACGTCGGCGACCGTGGGCGCGTTGACCTCGTGCTCGATGGCGATGAACGGCTTGATGCCCTGGCGGCGGATCTCGCGGGCCACGCCCGCCAGATCGCCCTCGCCCGTCCCGAACGCCACGCAGGGGCACTTCGGGTCGTCGAACTTCGCAATGTCCTTGATGTGGAGCGACACGATGCGGCCTTCGAGCTTCCGGAGGGCGTCGGCGGGCTTGAGGCCAGAGCGTGCCCAGTGCCCCGTATCGCCGCAGACGCCGATGCGCTTCGTGCGGCCCTCGACGGCTTTGAGGAACACGTCGGGGTTCCAGTAGCCCGAGGGCTTGGGGTGGTTGTGGACGGCCAGGCTGAGCTGGTATTCGTCGAGGAGCTTGCCGACCATGTCGTAGGCGGCGGGCGGGGGCTCAGCGACGAGGATCTCCATCCCCATCTCTTTCGCCCAGTCGAAGAGCTTGCGGCAGGCGTCCTCCTGGGCCATGGCCTGGCAGTAGCACGAGACGAGCTGGACGCCGAGATCGGCGAGCCGCGCCTTGGTCTCCTTGCGGTCGTCGGTCGCCATGGTCTCGTTGGTAACGACGTTGGGCTTCCTGGCAGAGAGCTTCTGCCAGGTGAAGCCCTCGATGTAGCGGAGGCCGAGCGCGGCCACCTGCTCGGCGGCTTCGCACAGGGCCAGGTGGCGGAAGGTGTAGGCCGTGATGCCGAAGCGCCAGCCGAGCTTCTCGCAGTTGGGCGCGCCCTTGGCCGCTTCGGCGGCGAACAGGCCCCGTGGCGCCAGCCCCACGCCCCCGCCCAGCGCCAGCGCCGTGCCCAGGAACCCACGACGATTCACCGTGCCACGCACGATCATCCTCCTGATTGCTGCCTCTCCCCTCCCGAAGGTTCCAATACCTTCGGGAGGATAGGCATCCCTTTCGTGTCGGACGTTTCCAATACCCTCCCGAACGCATGGGAGCGTTCGGGAGGGCGCCGGGGCTACCCTCTCCCCTCCCGAAGGTTCCAATACCTTCGGGAGGGTAGGCATCCCTTTCGTGTCGGACGTTTCCAATACCCTCCCGAACGCATGGGAGCGTTCGGGAGGGCGCCGGGGCTACAGGGTCCACCCCTCACGATACTCGCACCGCAGGGCTTTGTCAGCCTCCGCGTGGTTCACGATCTTCATGTCGATCGGGTCGTACTCGAGCTTGCCCTCGAACTGCGTGGCGACGTTGCCGAGCTGGAGGAACTCGTTGAGGGCGCTGGCATAGTCGAAGTTGGCCCAGGCCGGCTTGCCGCCGCGGATGGCGTTGAGCCAGTCGCGCTCGTGGCCGGCCGAGGCGTCGAGCGTCTCGGGCCTGTCCGTCTTCACACCCTTGAAGGCCTCGTCGGGCACGAGGGCGATGGTGGTGTTGTGCTCGGTGGCGCGCAGGCGGCCCCTGGAGCCGACGATGACGGCCCCCCCGTGGTGCTTCCACTTCTTGTCGCCCTTGTCGCCCCAGTCGAGCTCGATGCCCGCAAGCTTCTCGAGCAGGTCGCGGGTGCCGACGTCGCGGCCATTATGCCAGGTGATGACGACGGGCGGCAGGTCGCCGCGGGCCGGCACCTCGTAGCGCACCATCTCCCACTTGGGGAACGACAGGGGGTTGAAGTTCGACACCTTGGCCTCGATGCGCAGGAGCGGGCGGGGCTGCCTCGGCGGCTCCGCGAGCCAGAGCTCGTGGACCCTGAGGGCCATGAAAGCGAGGTTGGCGCTGTGCGAGCCCCAGTTGCCGAGCTGGTTGGTGCCGAAGTCGCGCCAGCTCCCCCACCAGAGCCATCGGGGATGGAACGGGCGGGCGGCGCAGGGGCCGAGCCAGAGGTCCCAGTTGAGGTAAGGCGGCACCTTGGCCTCGTCCTTGGGCGGCTCGGGGTGGTTGGCGCCGCCGCCGCAGTTCCACACGTGGACCTCCTGGATTGCGCCAAGCGTGCCGTTGCGGATCAGCTCGATGCCCCGGCGGAACTGGCCGCTGGCCGTGCCCTGATTGCCCATCGAAGTGGCCACCTGGTGCTTTCGGGCCAACTCGCGGAGCGCGCGCGATTCGAAGACGAGGCGCGTGAGCGGCTTCTCGGTGTAGACGGGTTTGCCCGCGCGAAGAGCGCACGCCGACGCCACGGCGTGCGTGTGGTCGGGCGTGGCGACCACCACGGCGTCAATCTCCTTCCCCCTCTCGTCGAGCATCCGGCGGAAGTCCTGGAACCGCGGCACGTCGGGGAACTGCTTGAACATCTCGGCCGCCTTGGACTCGTTGACGTCGGCGAAGGCGACGGGGGTCTCCATCCGCGACATCGTGAGCAGCAGCTCGCGGCCGCGCCCGCCCACACCCACGTGCGCGGTGTGGAGCTTCGCGTTCGCCTCGGCGCCGCGCGCCGAGCGCGCGTCGCGCAGCACCACCAGGCCCGCCGCCCCGCCGACGGTGGAGGAAAGGAACGAGCGACGGTTCACTCGCGACGCCATCGGCTTGCCCCCAACAGGGTGAACTCCCCCATAGGTGCTGGGTCCCCGTGGGCTCCATTGCGGGCGGTCCGAATGGCCGGCGTCGCAGCCCCACGCGGATTCCCGGACAGGTCCTCAGGCTAGCAAGTCTCCGCCGGGATTGCAAGAGCGCGGTGCGGTCGTGCGGTCGCCCCGCAGCAGAGGCGCCCTCACATCGCGCGGCGGCGGCAGCGGCGCATCTGTTGCACCGCAATCCTCGAGCCAGTTGCACGCCAACGTGGCTTCGCACTCCGGGGCACAGACTCGGGACTTGCAGTTCCGGCGCTTCCCTGGCATGCTGTGCCTATGTCGAGTCACCGGGACCACTTCTCGTCCGCGTTGAGTATGGCCCTCCTGTTCGCAGCCGCCGTGGCAAGCGCCCGGGCCGCTTCTGAGGACTGGCCTCGCTTCCGCGGAACCGACGGCGCCGGCCTCAGCAATGCGACGACCATTCCCGCGAGCTGGACGGCTCAGGATTACAACTGGCGGGCGAAGCTGCCCGGAGAGGGCCACTCCTCGCCCGCCGTGGTCGGCGAACGCATCTACCTCACCTGCGCCGACCCCGAGACGGCCACGCGGATGGTCGTCTGCCTCCACGTTTCCGATGGCCGCACGCTCTGGCGGCGCGACTTCCCTTCGACGAAGTACCGCCACAACGCGGCGAACAGCTTCGCCGCCGCCTCGCCCGCCGCCGATGCCGACGGCGTGGTCGTCACCTGGACAACGCCCGACGAGGTCACGCTCCTCGCCCTCGACCGCGAGGGCAGGGACCTCTGGCGCCGCCACCTCGGGCCGTTCACGGCCCTCCACGGTAGCGGGAGTTCGCCTGTCATTGTCGGCGACCTGGCGATTCTGGCTAACGAGCAGGGCGACTTCCAGACCACCAGCCGCCCGCCCGACAGGCAGCCCAAGAGCAGCCTCATCGCCGTAGACCGCAAGACGGGCGAAACCCGCTGGCAGATTGAGCGGAGGACCACCTGGTGCGTCTACGCCACCCCCTGCACCCGTCAGGACGAGGAGGGGCGGACGGAGCTCATCTTCGCCAGCACGTCTCACGGCTTGACCGCCGTCGAACCGGCCAGCGGCAATCTGCTCTGGGAGATCGGCGACCTCCTCAGAGAGGTCGTCAGCTCGCCCGTCGTCGCCGACGGCCTGGTCATCGCCGGCGACTCCTATTTCATGAAGGGCGGCCACTTCGTCGCCGTCCGACCGCCCTCCAAGAGGCAGGGCACGAAGCCGACCGTCGCTTGGGAAATCCCCAAGCCCGTCCCGCGCGTCTCAACCCCCGTCGCCTGGGACGGACGCCTCTACCTCTGGAGCGAGGAAGGCACCATCGCCTGCCACAGCACGGCCACCGGGCAGATGATCTGGAAGGAGCGCATCCAGGGCGCCGTGTTCCACGGCTCCCCCGTCTGTGTCGCTGGCCGCTTGTACGGCATCTCCAGCAACGGCGACGTCATCGTCCTGGCCGCCTCCGACAAGTTCGAGCTATTGGCCCGCGTCCCCTTGGGTGAGACGAGCAGTGCCACCCCCGCCATCGCCAACGGCGTCATCTACCTCCGCACCCGCACGCAGATCTTCTCCCTCGGCGGCAAGAAGCCTGGCCCGCCGCGCTCTCCGGGGATATGATGATGGCGTGAGACCGCCACCCAGGAGGCACGCCAGGGAGCACCAGAGAGTACCCCGGACTGCTGAATCGCGTTGAGACACCTGAGTCCCAGGAGCAGCTCCGCCTGCTTGGGGACATTGCGGCAATGCTCCGGCGCAAGGACGGCGCCCGCACAGCCACTTCTCAAGCGACGGCCACACGACCCTTGGGCTCGGCCACGATCCGCCCGATCACCGCCGCCTCTCCAATCCCCTCGGCGTGGAGGCGGGCCACCAGCTCCTCTCCCCTCTCCAGGGCAACCAGCAGGCCGCCCGACGTCTGTGCGTCGAAGAGAAGGTCCACCATCACCTCGTCCAGCGAGGCGGCCAGTTCCACCTTGCAGGCGTACGCCTCCTTGAGCCTCGCCGAGCCAGCCGGCACCAGCCCCATCGCGCAGTACTCCGTGGCCCCTGGCAAGAGCGGGACCCGCCGCGCGTCGAGCACGGCTCCCACCTGGCTTGACCGCAGCAGCTCCAGCAGATGCCCGATGAGGCCAAAGCCCGTCACATCCGTGCACGCGCGCGCGCCGAGAGCCAGCGCCGCTCGCGCCGCGGGCCCGTTGAGACGCGCCATGCTCTCCGCGGCGACCCTCGCGTGTTCTGCCGATGCCAGCCCGCCCTTGATCGCCGTTGCCACCACCCCGGTGCCGATGGCTTTCGTCAGCACCAGGCTGTCGCCCGGGCGCGCTCCGGAATGGGTCACCAGGTGCTCAGGATGCACGGTGCCCGTCACGCACAGGCCGAACTTCAGTTCGGGGTCATCCACCGTATGGCCGCCGATGAGTGCGGCGCCCGCCTCGACGAGCTTCTCGTGCGCCCCTCGCAGAATCTCACGAGCGATCTCGCGGTACTCCGCTCCCGAGGGTAGCGCCAGGATGTTCAGCGCCGTGCGGGGCCGGGCGCCCATCACGTACAGATCGCTCAGGGCATTGGCTGCCGCAATCTGGCCGAACACGCGCGGGTCGTCCACGATCGGCGTCAGCACGTCCACCGACTGCACAATCGCCACCTCGGGCCCCAGCCGGTACACGCCGGAGTCGTCCCCCGTACCGAAGCCCACGAGCACATCGCGGTCCGAGGGCTTCGGAAGGCTAGCCAGCAACTGGGCCAGGTCGCCCGGACCTGTCTTCGCCGCTCAGCCCGCCGCTCGCACGCGGCTGGTCAGGCGTGCTCTCTCCTGCTCACCCACGGCCGGTCCCCACGGGTATCATGGAACGGGCTGCCACACGCGGCCGGAACCGCATGGCGGAAGGGGTAGGAATCGAACCCACCACGGGCAGTTTTATCTGCCCGCAACTGGTTTTGAAGACCAGTGGGGCCACCAGACCCCGTCCCTTCCGACGCCTTGCCCAACGCGGTCGCCGGCGCGGGCCGCTGCCTAGATCATACGACTTCCGTGTGCTCTCAGTCAAGTGGTGCTGGCAGACGGGTGCGGGCCGGAATTGCAGGTGGATCGCTCCTCTCTTCCGCCGGAACGGCGCGTAGCGTAAAGGCCAGGGCAACGCCTGGGAACCAGATCGCCCCCGAGACAGTTGCTCCCCTGTAGGCGGGACGTCCCCGTCCCGCGAGGCATCGCGGGCTTCGCGGGATGTGGACATCCCGCCTACCGCCTCGCCCTGCGCTATCCCCTTTCGCTCCTTCGGAGCGCCCGCAGCCACCTGCAATTCCGGCCCGCACCCTGGCAGGACATCGCAGCCGAGATCATGCGAGCGCCCAATCAGGCTCGCTCATGCAGCAGGAATTGACATGCCTTCCCCCTGAGCCTATAATGCGGACGTTCCATGGTGACGGAGGGTACACTTAGGCCGCTGTGCGGCAGAGCTAGGGCGCATGCTCGCCGGCTCCTACGCATTGATCTGTCCACTATGCTCGCGCAAGCTGCGCGCCCGCCCCGGCTTGAGTGGGCAGCGGTTGCGGTGTTCCCTGTGCCAGGGCAGCTTCCTCTCGCCGCCAACGCTATTCACCTCCAAGTCGAAACGACCCGCGACGGTCAATTCGCACTGCCCATGCGGCGAGCCGATTCCTATCCGGCAGCGTCGCGAGGATATGTGGGTCCACTGCTCGCGATGCGGCAAGTGGATCATCGCGGCGAAGAACATGGAGACACAGGCCGTTCCAGCCCTGGGCGCCACTCCGCCGCCGCGGCCGGAACCCTCGACGCCTCATCCCATCCCTGTGCCCAACACGGCACACAGGGAGGAGATCGACCGCGCGCGCCACGTGGTGGACCAACTGCTGCCATCGGAGGCTCCGAAGCTGCCCGGGCTGGACATTGCAGCCTTCAACCAATTCCGCCACGAGGTGGGCGGCGACTACTACGACTTTGTCACCCTGCCCGATGGCCGGCTGGGAATCGCCATCGCCGATGTGTCGGGCAAGGGCATCGGCGCCGCGATGCTGATGGTGCGGCTGCGCGAGATACTGCACAGCGTGGCGCCCCACGCCAAGACAGTCGAGGAGACCGTGGCGACCGTGAACGCCCGGCTCGTCCAGAACATCCCACGGGGGATGTTCGTCACGCTCCTCTATGCGGCGATAGACCCCGCGTCGCGGGAACTCAGGGCGGTGAACGCGGGGCACTGCGCGCCGTTCGTCTGGCGGGCGCGCCTGACGGGGGTGCGACTCCTGGACGTCCGCGGCCCGGCCCTCGGCCTGCTCCAGCCGGAGGCGTTTGCGGGAGCCATCTCCTCTCGGCTCCTGCCCCTGGAGTCCGGCGACTGCATGTGCCTGTTCACCGACGGGGTGACCGAGGCCAAGAACGAGCAAGGCGAGGACTTCGGGGAGAGCCGCCTGGCTTCGGCGCTGCGGCAGTACGCGCACCGCTCGGCAAAGGGGATTGCCGACGCCATCGTCTCGGCGGTCGCCGCCCACACGGGCACGGCCGTGCAGCACGACGACATCACGCTCATCATCCTCAAGGCTGACTGAGGCCCTCACGCGCGGCCGGCCGTCTCCGCGTCGGCCCCGCGCGCCCGGGTCCGGCCTTCTGCGGCGGGCAGTTCGATGCGGAACGTCGCCCCTCGGCCCGGTTCGCTCTCGAGCGTCAGCTTGCCATGGTGCTCCTCGACGATCCGGCTCACAATGTTCAGGCCCAACCCCGTGCCGCCCTCGCGCGTGGTGAAGAAGACCTCGAAGATCTGCGACTGCATCTCCTTCGAAATCCCCGGCCCGTTGTCTGCGACGCAGACGGCGACGCCGTCTCCGGCGGCCTCCGTGGTGACCGTGATGGCGCCCCCACGTTCGAGGGCCTGGAGCGCGTTCAGAACCAGATTCTGCACCGCCTGGACGAACTGCCTGGCATCCAGCTCCACGAGCGGCAAGTCCCGGCCGTAGCGGCGGATCAGTTGCACCCCATGGGCCTGGCACTGCGGCTGGAGCAGCTCGAGCACGCTCTCCACCGCCTCGTTCACCCGAGTCGGCTCGAAGCGCGCCGGCACGGGCCGCGAGAACGCCAGGAAATGGTTCACCGAGTCCTCAAGGCGCTCGACCTCGCCTTTGATGCGTTGCACCTTGCCCCGGAAGTACTCGGCCTGGGCGGGGTCCGCCAGGTCCTTGAGCCGATTCTCCATCATCTGCACATTGATCTTCACCGAGCTGAGCGGATTGCGGACCTCGTGAGCGATGCTCGCCGCCAGGGTGCCCACGTAGGCCAGCCGGCTCTCCTCCTGCACCTGCGCCCCGAGCCGTCGCGTGCGCTCGTGCAGATAGAGAACATAGGCGGAGAAGACCGCCAGGATGGCCACGCAGATGACCGTGATCTGCACGGAGGACCAGCTCAACGGCTCCTGGAACTGGCGCAGTTGCTCCTCCAGCGCGTGGGTCGAAAGGCCCACCACCAGAAAGCCCCTGTCCTGCTTTCCCAGGCGTATGCCGACCACGTACTCAGCGAGCGCCGGGCCCTCCGGCTTTCGCAGGGCGCGAACCAGCTCATCGGCTGCCGGCGGACGGGTCTCCTGCGGCATCTGCCGCCTGGCCGGAGCATCGGAGGTCGAGTTCAGCACGTTGCGCAGGCTGTCCGCCAGTTGGAGGTACGCGACAGGCGGCGAGCCACCCAGCAGCCGCTCCATGGCCGTGCGGACCGCGTCGGACGAAGGCCCGGACTTCTCAAGCAGCGGCTCGAGACTGGCCTTGAGGTCGGCGGCGCGCTCCACGCTGTTGCCCACGTAGTTCCAGAGTCGCTGGGCCGCCTCGGCGCGTCCCCGTTCGCGCGAGTACAGGTAGACGACTAGCGGCAGCAGCGTCATCATCACGAGGAGCGCGACGAAGAGGTCGCGCCGTAGCGACCACATGCCCGACCGCATGGCACGCCTCCACCCTCACACGCAGCGGATGGCACCGCGGATGCGCTCGCCCAGCGCCGCCATCTCGCCCTCTCGATACCTGCCCTGCTTCCACTGGAACGACACGCCGTCGCGAGCGCGTCGCGGAATGAGGTGGAAGTGCAGGTGCATGACCTCCTGGCCGGAACAGGCGCCGTTGAACTGGAAGAAGTTGAACCCCTCCCCGCGAGTGGCGGCCAGAAGCCCCTGGGCGACGGGCCTCGCAGCGGCCATCAGCGCCGCCAGGACCTCGGGCGGCGTCTCGGGCAATGTCGCATGGTGCTCGCGAGGGACCAGCAACGTGTGTCCGGGCGCGATCGGGTTGATGTCCAGGAACGCAACTACCCGGTCATCCCCATACACCTGCACCGAAGGGATCTCGCCGGCGATGATCTTGCAGAAGATGCAATCCGGGTTCCTCACGTGGCGTCTCCTGCTCCCCTCGCCTCATCACGATACCAGGCCCGCCTGCCTCGCGCAAGCGCGCTCCCTGGCCTGAGGGCGGCACAGCCAGCCGGGGGTCACACCCCAAGGCGTCCGGCTCGCAGGCGCCCCGCACGCCGAGTCGCGGGCGTGATCCGCACGCGAGCGTCCAGCCGAATCCCCACGACCCAGGCGATGCCGCACCTGCCAATCACCACGGGCCGCGTGTCGCGCTCGGCTCGGGGCACGCGCTCGCTCATCAGGAAATCCTTCAGCTTGACAGCCCTCGAGCCGCCAAAGGGCACGAAGCGGTCCCCCGGCCTCCGGCTCCGCACGACCAGGCGCTCGCCGGTCTGGTCGAGATCGACGGTTTCCTCCCATCGGCCAGCGGCGCGCAGGGCGGCTGAGTGGACGGCCGCTCCCTCGAGTTCCTCGGCCTCGATCCACAGCCCAACGTCCGGCAGCTCGACGCGGCCAGGCACCGGGAGCCCAATCTCGATCGGGGGCGGAGCGGCGCGCGCTGGGCCAAACCGCACAACCCCGTAGCACCGCTCCGCCACCAGGCCGCCCGTCAGCCGCACCTGCTTCCCCGACCCGCGGCAGAGGAGGCCCTCAATCGCATCCACCGCCCGCCGCCGCAGCTCGCCCGTCTCGCTCACCTGCTCGAAGGCCAGCCGGGCTGCCGTCCTCTGCACGAGCCGCGGCAGGGAGGCCGCCCGCGCGGCATCCAGCGCAACGCTGTCGCCTTCGGAGCCCGCGAGGCAAGAGCGCGCCAGCGCGTCCACGCTCCGCCCCAGCGCCGCTGCGCGCGGCCCGAGTTGCAGAATCTCTTCCCGAAACCCCGGGCCGAGGCGGGCCTCCAAGGCCGGCAACAGATCGTGCCGGACTCTGTTGCGCTCGAATGAGAGGTCGGCATTCGACGAATCGTCGCGCCAGCTCAGCCCGCGCTGCGACAGGTAGGCCACCACCTCGCGGCGGCTGACGTCGAGGAGCGGCCGCACGACTGTCGCCCTGGACCCGTGCGACAGCGGGCGCGCCCGTGGCATCCCGCACAGCGCCGCCAGCTCTCCGCCGCGCAGCAGCCCCAGGAGGATCGTCTCCGCCTGGTCGTCGGCCGTGTGGCCCAGCGCAACTCGCGTTGCGCCGACTTCGCTGGCCACCTGCTCGAGGAAGGCGTACCGAGCGCGCCGAGCCACCGCCTCGAGGCTCCCCCGCGAGTGCCGCCGCAGGGCGGCTACGTCGGCACGGCCGATGTGAGACGCGGTCCCCAACGCCGCCGCTCTGGATGCGACCGCTTCCGCGTCGCCTGCGGCGGCGTCTCCTCGTAACCCGTGGTTGAGGTGTGCGACGCACAGCCAGAGCCCGAGGGGTTCGCGCAGCTCGGCCAGCGCCTCCAGGAGGGCCATCGAGTCGGCTCCTCCCGACACGGCCACCACCACCCGGTCGCCCTGGCGGAGCAGATCGTTCCTCTTGATTGCCTCCAGGACCCGCCGCGGCAGTGCTGTCCATGTGCCGTTGCTCACGCCGCCATTATAGCCAGCGCCGCGCAGGGTTGGCAAGTTCCTGCTTTCCCGGGCAAGGAGGGCACGGCCGCCTACTGGCCTGCCGGCGGGGTTCCAGGCACCGCCGCCTCCGCGCCGTTCCCTCGCGACGCCAGGACGGCGACCGCCGCGGCGCCCACCCCGCGGCACAGGAGGTAGAGGAAGACCGCCGCGCCGAACACAGGCACGAGGACCGAGGCTGAGATCGCAAGCGATCCGGCGCCAACGGTGCGCCAGGCGCACTGGGTGCCCGCGGGGCCGCGGAGCAGCCGCTCGCCCACCAGGGCCGCCGTGGCCGCGAGGCCGACCGCCGCCAACCACACCAACACCCCGAGCACGGCCATCGCGGCGGCGCCCAGCGCGGGAGCGCCCCGCTTTGCCGCGTCCCCGAGCAGCGTGGCGGCGAGCAGCAGCACCACCACCCCCACGATCCCCACGAACACCAGCCTCCACCGCCCCCGCTGCAAGGCCAGCCGAGCGCGCTCCACCTGCACCGGCACCAGGCCGGCCGCCAGCAGCATCATCCCCGCCGAGCCCGTCGCGGTCGCCACCACCACGCTGAAGAGAAGCTTGCCGCCCAGAATCTCACGGATGCCGCGGAACTCGCCCGTCCAGCGCCCCTCGACAACGGGGGCTCGCTCGGCTTCGCCGCCCCGCGCAGGGCAGCATGACCCTACAGTCCAGACGGCCGCCAGGGCGGCCAGGGCGAGGAGGGGCCTCCTGCTCATTGTGGACCTCCTATCGAATGGCTTCCCTCAAGGCTGGCCAGCCGCCGCCAGCGGTATGCCAGGATCAACTGAGCAGCGAGCGCAACGGCCAGCACTGCGGCCGCGGACCCGCCAGCGCCCACCGAACCCGCCAGATCGCCGGCTGCGCACGTCAGCGAACCAGCCAGTCCCGAGGCGGCGTCCACCGCGGCGCGCCACGAGGCCACGGACGCCGCCACGTCGGCACTCGTCGGGATGGCCTCGAGGAGGCCACCCCATGCCAGGAACGACACGCTGCTGACCACCACGAAAAGGGCAGCCGCCATCACAAGAGCCTGGAGGACACGACGGCGCCTCGCCGCCCCTCGCACTCGAGCGAGGGTCGCCGTGACGAGCCAGGGAGGCGCAGTCGGGATGGCAGGCGCCGCGAGCGCCGAGTAGAGCAGGCGATATGTCGCCATCACGCGCCTGCACGCAGGGCAACCGCGGAGGTGACGCTCCAGACGCTCGCACTCCTCAGGCGCCAACGCGCCGTCCAGGTAGCTCTGCGACAGTTCGCGGATGGCCTCACAACCAGTCATCGTTGGTCCCCCAGGATCGGGGCAAGAAGGCGTCGCAGCCGCTCGCGCGCTCGGAAGAGCCGCACCTTCACCGTGCCGAGAGGCAGCTCGAGGGCCGCCGCAATCTCCTCATAGGACAGTTCCTCAACGTGTCGAAGGGTGACGATGAGGCGATAGTCGTCGGGCAACTCAGCGATTGCGCGCTCCAGATGGGCGGCCGCCTCGGCTTGAGCGACCGTCTCAGAGACGTCGGGCTGCGTCGAGGGCACTTCGAGCGGTTCAGTCTCCTCGTCGCCCACGGTGGCCATCGGCGCGGGCCTGCGCTTCTTGAGGGCATTGATACACACTCGCGTCGCGATGCGCAGCAGCCAGGGCTTCAGCGGCTCGCCCAGGCGGAACGTGTCCAGCTTGCGCCACACTCGCAGGAAGACCTCCTGAGTCAGGTCCTCCGCCGCGGCCGCATCGTAGGTCATTCGGTAGGCGATGGCGAAGACGGCCCGCTGATGTTCACCCACGATGCGGGCGAACGCCGCCTCGTCGCCCGCTCTCGCCGCTCTCACCAGCTCGGTGCAAGGGTCGGGGCATTCCACGGCATCGCCCTTCTGCTCGATCATACAGCGGCCCCCTGCCTGGGGTTTCGTTGCCATTGTACCCAAAGGGGGTTCCGCGCGAAATGCCGAAGGCACCGCCGGTTGACCCCCCGGGCGTCCGGCGCTACGATTCGGGCGGGCCGCTGGCCAAGGAGCAGACGGATGAGGGTGATTTCCGGCACGGCACGCGGCGTGCCGCTCAGGGTGCCCCCGGGCACTCGGGTGCGGCCGACGAGCGCGCGAGTGCGCACGTCGCTCTTCAGCATCCTGGGCGACACGGTGGGCGGGGCGCGCGTGGCCGACGTGTTTGCCGGAAGCGGCGCCCTGGGCATCGAGGCCCTGAGCCGAGGAGCCGCCTTCTGCTGCTTCGTGGAGAGCGCCCGCCCCGCGCTGGCTGCACTGGCCGACAACCTGACCCGCACCCGCCTCGCCGCCAAGGCACACGTGCTCCGCCAGGATGCCTTTGACGCGGCCCCGTCCCTGGCGGCGCTGGGCCCGTTCGACCTTGTCTTCTTCGATCCGCCCTACCGCCTGGTGCGCGGCGGAGAGGATCCGTTTCTTGCCCTGGTGGAGGGCCTGTGCTCAGGCCCGGCCCTGAGCCAGGCGGCGCTCGTGGTGGTGCAACACGACACGGCCACTCCCCTGCCCCAGTCGTTCGGCCGCCTTGCGGTCTGCGACGTGCGCGTATACGGCGCTACGACGCTCACCTTCCTGGAGTGACCCTCACAAGCAGACGGGCGGCGCCGCGGGTGCGGCACCGCCCGTCCTTCGACACCTCGTCTCCACCGACGGCTCAGGTCGTCGGCGGGTAGAAGCACATCACTTCGAGCGGCTCCGTGCCCTCCGACAACAGGCGATAGCCCGGCAGGCAGGCGGGAATGAAGTAGAACTTGCCTCGCGCAATCGGGTGCTCGCCGAACTTGCCGCTGAGCTTGCCCTTGCCGCTGATGCCTGAGATGCAGTAGAAGCCCTGGCCCCCGTTCATCGTCAGTTGGCCCTTGACGATCATCCGCTTGACGTCGAAGTACTGCTTCGCCTCGTCGGGAACCAGCTTCTCCTCGACGCTGCCGTTCTCGCGCCGAACGACCTCGGGCTTGCGGCGCACGTAGCCGTTCAGGTAGTCGAGGGGCATCTTCTCGAACTTCACGGCCTGAAGGGCCGTGTCCCAGTCCAGGCCGCACGCGGCATCCTTCTTGCCAAACGGGAAGCCTTCCCACTCGGCCAGGATGTTCCAGTCGGTTGGCTCCTGGGGCTCCATGATGCACACGCCCGAGCCCAGGCTGTGGGCGTAGCTGTCGCGCAGGAAGATGATGTCGCGCGGGTGCGGCACGAACTCGTGCATGTGCCGCAGCATCTCCTCGCGGTCCTGGGCCTCCAGCCACCTGCGGAAGTCCTTCGGGTCAATATCCTCCTTCCACCCCACCCAGGTCTTCGCCTGAGGCCGAGTGTCCAGCACCACCCAGGCCTCGTTCTTCCCGTAGTCGTCGTTGAGGTGCTTCTTGGAGAAGGCGGGCGATGGGTGCCAGTGGACGGGGATGTGGGCGTCGTCGCCGACATCGAAGATCTTCACCAGGATGCCGAGCTTCGTGCCGAAGCGCTTGTGGTGACGCTCACCCAGGGTTTCGATGGGAAGCGCCTTCAGCAGATCGTGGAGGAGCACGACCTCGCCGTTGGGCAGGTAGATGCGGCTGAAGCCTTTGTCGGGCGGGTTCTCACGGCCAGGGGTCACGGCGCGGTTGGTCGAGAAGAACCATTCCTCGGAGCGGTAGTCATCCTTCGGGTCGGCCTCCCCCATGAACTTCGCCCGCAGCTTGCCGCCGTTGTAGAAATGGAGATACGTGTGCGGCGCGATCGGCACAGGCTTCTCCACCGCCCGTTTCATCAGATCCAGGTCTGCCATAGCGTCACCACCTTTCCATGCATGTGGTCTCCCCAGGGAATCGGCGCACACGCGGCGCGCCACCCTCAGATCTAAGCGCCTTGGGTCACCCGTGTCAAGCGGCGTACATGGCCCTGAGGTTCATCAGGATTCCGCTCTCCTGCCGTTGCAGCCGTGGGCAGCGTGCGACACGGGTTGCAGGGCCAGCGATGGCTGCCACATAACCATATATGCAGCAATACCTTAAGCCCGGCATCCTCTCCCGCCTCACATACTTGCCCACCCCGCACATGAGCAAGAATGGCCGGCACCGCGAGAATGGCCGATCCTCGCCCGTCTGCCCATACTTGCTCACCGCCCCTCTCAGGGGTTGAGCAGGTATGGGCGGGTACCCCCGCCAGCCACTCGCCAGAGCCCTCCCGAGGAACGGCTGGATCCGTAACAAGCCGCCACCCTCACATTCGCACCAGGCCAGCCGAGCCAGGATCGCCACACCCCGAAGGGCCTCATTTTTCCACTTGCGGGCGCTGCCCTCTATGCTTATACTCTGGGCCGACTGGCGATTGCCGCGGACCCGCGAACCCCTTGCCCCGCCGAGAGGAGGTCAGGATGAGCGTTCTGGGCTTGGACATCGGCACCACGGGAACCAAGGCGGTCGTGTTCGCCGAAGATGGGGCAATCCTGTCGTCGGCCTACGAAGAGTATCCCCTTCTCTTCCCGCGCCCGGGTTGGGCCGAAATCGACAGCGCCGCCATCTGGAAGGCCGTGCGGCGCGTGGTCGCTAAGGCCGCAGGCACCAGCCGCGACAAGGTCCAAGCGCTGAGTGTCACGTGCTTCGGCGAGTCGTTCATGCCGGTTGCCAGAGATGGCACACCGCTTTACAACACCATCCTCTCTTTCGACGCCCGCGCGGAGGCGCAGGCGCAGCAGCTCACCGACAGGCTCGGCCGACGCGAGATCTTCCAGCTCACGGGCATGCCGCAGCACTCCAGCTACACGGTCAACAAGGCGATGTGGCTCCGAGAGCACGAACCGGAGGTGTTCCGGAAGGCCTGGAAGTTCATGCTGTGGGAGGACTTCTTCTTCCTCAAGCTGGGCCTCGCGCCCAGGATCGACTACTCGCTTGTTGGCCGAACGCTGGCTTTGAACGTGCGCACACGTCGCTGGGCTGACCCCGTGCTCGAGGCCGCAGGGCTGACACCCTCGATGTTCGCGACGCCATGCCTCTCGGGCGAAGTGGTCGGAGAGATCAGCCGCAAAGTGGCCCGCTCTCTCGGCCTGCCCACGGGCGCCAAGGTCGTCGCAGGAGCCCACGACCAGCCCGCCTGCGCCCTGGGAGCCGGCGTGGTGGACCCCGGAGTCAGCACCGACACGACGGGAACCGTGGAGTGCATGACCATCGCCATGGCCGAGCCCGTGCTCACCGATGCCATGCTGGCGGCCAACCACTGCGTGTACCCGCACTGCGCGCCGGGCCGCTACGTGTCCCTGGCATTCCTCTACACGGCAGGGAGCATCTTGCGATGGTTTCGAGACCAGTTCGGGGCTGAGGCCGTAGCCGAGGCCAGGAAGCGGAAAAGGGACGTGTATGACCTCCTGATCTCCAGGGCCCCCGAGGGGCCGATCGATCTCTTCCTGCTCCCGCACTTCCAGGGCTCGGGCACGCCGTACCTGGACTCCAGTTCGCGCGGCGTGCTGGCGGGGCTGACGCTCAACACGACCCCCGAGGCCATCACACGCGCGATCCTGGACGGCGTGGCCTACGAGATGCGCGTCAACCTCGATTCCGTGCGCTCGGGGGGCCTGAGGGTCCAGAAGTTCAACGCCATTGGCGGCGGCTCGCGCTCCGATCGCTGGTGCCAGGCGAAGGCCGACATCACGGGGCTGCCCGTGGACGCTCTCGACGTCTCGGAGGCCGGATGCCTCGGCGTCGCGATGCTCGCCGGCGTGGCGGCGGGGGTGTGGCCGTCACTCGACGAGGCGGTCCACCAGCTCGTCAGGGTCCGCAAGTCCTTCACGCCCAAGGCCGAGAGCCACAAACTCTACGACCGGGCCTTCCGGGTCTACAGACAGCTCTATCGGAGCTGCACCGACATCAACCACAGCATCTCGGCCCTTGCGGCGGAGCTGCACGAGTTGCGCCGCGCAAAGTGAGGAATGCCCGGCTACAGGAGAAGCCCGCGGCGGCCCCTGCGAGGTTTCCTACGGCCATGGCCCAGCGCGCTGCCGTGATTACCTCTGGGCGACGTAGTCCACCACGAGCACCTTGTCGAGGACGGGCTTGAGCACCTCCACGAACGCCTTGTGAGCAGGGTGCGGCAGGTACGCATCCCGGGCCTTCTCGGTGTCGAAGGTCACCAGGAAGCAGTGCGTGAAGCCGTCGCTGAGCTTCTCGGGGCTGATGTCGGTACCCCACTCGAAGTAGCGGATTCCGCCGATCTTCCCCGGCAACGCACGGAAGCCCTCCTCCACCGCCTTGATCTGCTGCGGCGTGGCCTCGGCCTTGAACTTGAGCAGCACCACGTGGCGCACCTTGCCCCGTGTGGTCTGCGCGTGGATCGGACACACCCGTGTGAACGGGCAGCAACCCGCCGTCAGCAGCAGCCCCAGAATCCCTGCGGCCAGCGCCTTCCTCATCCGAGGTCTCCTTTCTCCTGTACCCTGGCGATCTCGGCGGCCAACTCGCCCGCCAACCGGTCGGCGGGAACCTCGCGGATGAGCTTCCCCCGCCGGAACAAGTAGCCCACCCCCTTGCCCCCCGCGATGCCGATGTCGGCATCCCTGGCCTCCCCAGGGCCATTCACGACGCAGCCCATCACGGCCACCCGCAACGAAGGCGGCGCACCCTGGAGCGCAGCCGCCACTTGCTCCGTGAGCGCCGCAAGGTCAATCTGACAGCGGCCGCACGTCGGGCACGAGACGATCTCAGGGTGGCGGCGCTCGCGAAGTCCCAGCGAGGCAAGGATGTCATAGGCGACCTCGACCTCTCGGTGCGGAGGACCGGTGAGCGACACGCGAATCGTGTCCCCAATGCCCTCATTGAGCAGGATGCCGAGGGCCACGGCCGACTTGATGGTCCCAACGCCCGGCGGCCCGGCAGCCGTGACTCCCAGGTGCAGCGGGTAGTCGCACTGTCGGGCAACGGCCCTGTAGGCATCCACGGTCGTCAACACGTCGGAAGCCTTCAGCGAGAGCACGATGTCGCGAAAGCCGACCTCCTCGAACTGGCGCACATAGGCCATCGTCTGCTCGACCATCAGCGGCACGAGCGCGGAGTCGTCGGCCGCCACTTCGAGGCCCTCGCGCGCGCGGATGGAGCCGGAGTTGACTCCGATGCGAACGGCAATGCCACGCGCCTTGGCCGCCAGGACCACCGCGTCCACGTGCTCCCGGCGCCTCAGGTTCCCCGGATTGATGCGGATCGCGTGCGCGCCCGCCTCGATGGCGGCCAGCGCGAGACGATGGCTGAAGTGGATGTCGGCTACCAGGGGAATCCCGATCTGCGGGATGATGGCAGCGATCGCCTCGGCCGCGGCGCGCTCGGGCACCGCCACGCGGATGATCTCGCAGCCCAGGGCCTCCAACTCGTGAATCTGCGCGACTGTGGCCGCCACGTCCGCCGTCGGCGTATTGGTCATGGACTGGACGGCGACCGGGTGGCCGGAGCCGAGCGGGACGGGCCCCTTGTGGACGGTGCGCGTGGCGCGGCGTGGAATCACGGCTCAGTGCGTAATGCATCCTCCGCGTTCCGCAGGTCGGCGGGAGCCGGCGTGGCCCTGTGTGCAGCGGATAGCGGGTGACGGACTACGTATCCTCCTCACTTGGACTTCATGAAGTCCGGGTCAGCCTTGAGCCTGGCGCGGGTTTCCTCGAACATCATCGCCACGGCCGGATGGTCGCTCGGCCAGGCGCGCTTCGTGTAGTCGGGGTCGCTGCGCATCTTCCCCAGCTCGGGCTCGAACTCGCCGAGGTAGCTGCCGTAGAGGTGGAAGGAGTCGGAGATGTCCACATAGGAACCGACGCCCACGCGGCGGCCCAGCCGCTGCGAAACCTCGGCGGCGACCCGCTGCTGGAGGTCGGTGAGCGCGTAGGCGTTCATGAACCAAGCCTTGTAGGCGTCGCGGCTGCGCCAGTGGGTGTTCAGGTTGAGCAGGAGCTGCCCGTCGTCGTCCGGGAGCAGGCGGAACCACAGGCGCTGGAGGCACGGGGGGTCTATGGTCTGCGGGTCAGCCGTGGGCATCCAGGTGATGGCCTGAAGGCGGCGGCTGTGAGTCGCCTCCACGGCCTTGCGGATCACGTACTCGATCTGGTTCACGGGCGGCAGATGCTTCGCCTTGGGGTTCTCGAGATCAACTGTTGGCTTGTACGCAAACAGCCGCTCGTGGTACGTATAGGTCCACTTGTCGGGGTCGGACGGGTCCACCCAGTGGTCGTGAATCCCCTCGACCACTTCCTGGCGGTAGACCTCGAGCTCGGCGGGACCGCCTGGGAAGTTCTTGTGAATCCGCGGCTCGGCGAACGGGTGGGTGACCTCGACGATCATCGTGCAGTCGCGGCTCGGGGGGTCCAGGTAGTTGCCCTGCCTGTCGCGGCGGTCGTACTCGGTGCGGATGTCCACCCCCTGTTCCCACAGACCCACCACGGCCCGCTCCCAGGCCTGGGGGAGGTTCCCCGCGCTCACCTTGACCACCGGAAGATGGCCGCCGTTGGTTCGGGGCACGCTAGTCTCCTTTGGTGCCGCCGGAGAAACAGAGGTCGCCAGGCTGCGTGGTGGCCCGGTTGCTGAACGGGATGATCCGCCCCACGGAGCCCTTGGGCGTGGCGAACACGATCTCCAGAACACAGACGGCCTCGCTGCCCCGGCGCACGTTGAGGTGCATCTCGCGCCGGGCGCCGTGCCGCGCGCCCACGTTGGTGGCCACGAGCCCCGTCGAGGGGTCTACACCCAAGACTTTGCCGTGGACGCGGCCCCGCGCCGAGGGCGCCTCTACCCCCTGCCGGTTGGCCTTCCACCACGCGCGCCAGGCGGCCAGCCCGTCGCCCGGTGCCGCGGGGCCGCCGGTGAACGCGGCCAGGGCGTCCGCGGCCTCCCTCCGGGCTGCCGGGTCCTCCGATTCGAGCAGCTTGTCCAGAGCATCGAGGGCGCTCGCCTCGCCGAGCCGGTACAGCAGCACGGCGGCGGCGGCCCGGACCGGGTCGCTGCGGTCGGCGAGGAGTTTCTTCAGCTCGGGCACGGCCGCGGCGCCCGCCTCGAGGATCGGGGGCCAATCATCGTACGTCGCCTCGTGCGACCTCAGCTTGTTCACGACCGACGCCGCGTCGGGGGAAGCGCCGCCCAGGGCACCCACAGCGACCCCGACAACACAGATGAGCGCGAGAACACGCATGTGCGCCTCCGGACGGAAAGCCGCGTGGGGGAACTCCACCTCCGGCACACCGGCGGCGATTGTAGCGACCCGCTGGGCGCGCGTCAAGGGCGACCCTGCTCAGGGGTGCGGGCCGGAAATGTAGGTGGATCGCTCCTCTCTTCCGCCTGAACGGCTCGTAGCGTAAAGTCCAGGGCACCACCTGGAAACCAGAACGCCCCCGAGACAGTGCCTCCCCTGTAGGCGGGACGTCCCCGTCCCGCGAGGCATCGCGGGCTTCGCGGGATGTGGACATCCCGCCCACAGCCTCGCCCTGAGCTATCCCCTTTCGCTCCTTCGGAGCTCCCGCAGCCACCTGCAATTCCGGCCCGCACCCCCTGCTCAGAAGATCGTCTGCTTGACTGCCGAGGAGATGAGCTTGAGCGCCACCGTGGTCACGCCGATCAACCCCACCCCACAAACGTAGCCCGCCACGAGAATGGGAGCGAACGCGCGCCACTTGAGGTCCCCAAACCGCTTCGCGAAGTAGTGGCGGCCGAGCATGGCCCCGAGGAATTGCGGGAACGCCATGAACGCGTTCTGCCCGATGCCCGTGAGCATGCCGTAGAAGACGAGCGTAGGCACCCCGAGCAGGCTGAACACGGCGAACACCGCAGAGCCCACGGCGAATCCGACCCCGATGTACTCGACGTGCAGAATCTTCTGGAGGTTCGCCAGCCCCTCGCCGCCGGGCAGCGTGGTGCGCATCCACATGCAACTGATCGTGGCGTTCAACGGCCACATCTTCTGCACGAACGGATACGTGGAAGACGGGATGACGTCGAGCTTCCATATCCACGACCAGTAGATGAAGCTGCACACCCACAGGACGACGAAGGTCAACATCAGCGAGTAGACCACGCTGCCGAACTTCGTGCGGGTGAGCTCGAGCTGCTTGAACATGCCGGCGGCTTCGCCGTAGTCCTGGATCGGCATGGGGGCGAACCAGATGGGGACGCCGAGGGCCTTGCCCGTCAGGAGCTGCGCGCCGTAGAACGATGCCTCCCGAAGGTACGGGAACGACACGCTGCCGCTGCCGCCCGTGATGCCCACCATCCGCGCGTTGATGTACGACTGCATCGGCGAAAGCACGAAGCCGAAGATCGCGGGGATCCACCAGGGAAAGTCGGGAACGAGCGCCTTGCACAGCCCGACGAAGACGACCTGGGTCGCCGCCCAGATCGCAAGCGGCTTCCACAGGCAGATGTCGCCCCGCCCCTCGGGGAGGGCCGTCTCAAGCGTCTCCCCTTTCGCCTGGCGCGCCGCGCGCTCGCGCCGGCGCCGCAACACCGCGCGGATGGTCGCCCCCACACCGACGTAGAAGATCACCAGAGCGGTGCCGATCGAGAAGCTGATCCAGAAGTCAAACGAGTTGCTGATCTGCGTCGGCACGTACGACATTCCCTCATTCCAGTTGAAAAGAATGCCGTACTTGTAGAGGAGCGGCGTGCCGATGAACGTCATGGCGATCGCGCTGATGAACGCCCCGACCACCAGCCAGAACGGCAGCACGAACCCCACCACCACCGCCAGCAGGTCCATGCTCATGGCCACCGGGGTGGCAGGCAGGATGCTCCCCGTGTACGGCGTGAGGTCGAGCCACGGGATCGGGATGATCTCCACCCTGCGGGTGAAGAACATGCTGGAGAGGATGGGGACGCCGACGTAGACGAGGCCGAACAGCACTCCCACGATCGTGCCCATCGAGAAGACCCGCCAGCGCCAACCCTCGCGCTTCGAGGAGGTCTCGGCCAGCGCGGTTGCGCCGCCGGCCTGCACGGGCGCGAGCGGGAAGGGCAGCCGCTCCATGTCGCTCGTCAGGCGGAACAGCACGTAGCCAAGGCAGAGGCGGTTGACGTTGTAGATGAGGTACGTCAGCAGAGCGAGGAGCAGCGGGACGACCCAGGCCTTGTGGACGAACGTTCGCTCCAGGAGCGCGGAGCTCTCGCGGGCAGGCACCGCCCACGAGGGGAACTGCTCGTGAATGCCATCGGACATCGGGCACTGGACGAGGTACTGGTTCCAGATGAGCCCTTGGAGGGGCCCCATCACCGCCAGGCCGGCGGCGATCCAGTACATGATGATGATCTCCTGCGTGCGGAGCTTCACGAAGCTGCGCTTGGCGATCTCGATGAACAGGATGATCGTCACCCACTCGGCCGCGCCGCCGTACGTCTGCCCCATGAAGAGGCCCAGGTAGATCGCCCCGGGCATCATCACGAAGCCCACGAACAGCGCCGCTACCACCACATTCCAGCTGAACCCCCACTGGTAGGGAGTCCCCTCGGGAACGATCTCGTACTTCACCTGTTCCACAGTGTCTTCAGGCAATGCCATTGCCCCTAAGCTGCGTCTGCGCTCAGTCTGCTCCCGCGCCCTCCGGGCGCCTGATCAAGCCCCAACGCCCGCGGCAGGCGCCTCGGCCTCTCCGAGGAGGAGACGCCCCTCTTCCGCGTACTCGGCCTTGGTGCCGCTCGGCACGGTGCGCCAGACAAGGAACTGCTTGCGCAGGACGTTCAGGAAGCCACGGTTCATCCGCTGCCACGACAGCGTGTCGCCGCTCACGCGGCGGATGATGACGGCGATGCGGTAGATGTTGAACTCACCGGTCGAGATGGCCTCGAAGCGGACGTCCTGGCTGATCCCCAGGTCGTACGGGGCCAGCCAGCAGCGGGCCCGGATCACATAGTCGGCCTCCGAGCCGGGCGCGCCCTTGGCGAGTTGCACGTCCTCGGTGTAGAAGGCGCCGATGGACGTTTCGCCGTACGATTGCAGGAAGCGCGCGAGGTAGGAGTACATGCCAAGGATCTCGGCGCCGCCCACCGTGAAGGGGAAGTCGAACTGCCACAGGTCGCCCTCCGGCGGCGGGAACTGCCAGCGCCGCGTCACATCGGGCACTGCCATGTCGGACGCCTTCTTGGCCGGGTAGAGCGCGGACAGGAACACGGTGACCATCACGACGAGACTCGAGTAGATGGCGGAGAGCGACGAGTAGTTCAGCGTGAGCGCGCCCAGCAGGTCCAGGTGGAAGATCACGCTGGCGACCGACTGGCCGATCAGGTACCCCGCTACGGCGCCCACTGTGGCGAACACGGCGGCCTCGGCCAGAAACAGGGCGGCCACGTGCGTGGGAGCCAGCCCGACCGAGCTGTAGATGTAGATCTCGCGGAAGCGCTCGTAGACGGCACCCGTCATCGTGTTCAGAACGATGAGGGCCGCAATGAGGATCGGCACGAACAGGTTCCCGACGCCCGAGAAGGACGTGGTCTGGATCGAGCTCCACACCTTGACGCGCGCGTCCTCGCCCGTGCCCTGCGTGATGAAGAGGTTCAGGGCCACCCGCTGCATGAAGCGGCGGATGTCCTGGCTGAACTCCTTGAAGGGCTTCGTGGGCACGGCCCGGGTGACCCTGGCCCCTCCCTCGACAACCGTCCGCTCCTGGTACGTCGAGAGGGCGATCGAGTTGAGCGTGCCGCCGACGTCGCGCGCCAGATCATAGGGGATCAGGAGGGTGTTCGATGCCTCAAGGTGGGTGAATGCCTGAATGGGCGCTTTCGCGGCCTCGTCGGGGTTCTCCTCGACCTGCATCCTGGCGCCCTCCTGCTGGGTGTCCACCGGCGTCAGCTTCTCGTCGTCGAGGTCGCGGTACTTGTTAAAGGCCTCGGAGTCCAGCAGCCCGATCACGGTGAACTCCTGGCCGAGCATGACGATCCGGGGCTTCGCTGCATCGGCCTTGCCTTCGAGGGCAGTCGCCCGGATGCCTACGCGGCCTGCCACGTCGTCGGGCAGGATGCATACGTAGCGGTCGCCGGGGCGGAACCACCGGCTGCCGGGCCTCAGGAGCGTCTGCGGGCCGCTCTTGGGGTTGATGAGGGCCTCTTGGGGCGTGAGGCCGACGATTCCGTTGACGTTGCTGCGTCCCCCGGCGGCAGCGAACTCGAAGAACTCCTTCTCGCCGCGTGTTTTCGACAGGAGCCAGGCCCGCGGGGCAATGGTCGCCATGCCGCCGAACTCGCTTCGCAGATGGTCGAGGACGACCGCCTGCTGCCCGCGCCAGTTGCGGTCGCGAACCAGAACCCCCTCGTAGCTCGGCGTGTTGGAGCGCGAGAGCTCGAAGACCTGGAGCGATGTCTGAATGGAGGTGAAGGACAGCACCGTGAACGTGAGGAGGGTGAGGGTGACGGCGGTGAGCGCCGTCCGCACGCGCCGCTTGCGGAGGTTCGAGATGCCCAGCATCACCGCGGCGTACGTGGCCGACAGGCGCCCCACATCGGCCTCCTGAATCCCGGTGGCCACCTGCTTCATCTTCCGGATCTGCTCGTTGAACTTGCCCACGACGATGAACAGGACGATCACCCCCATGGACAGGATGACGAAGGCGAGGAGGATGATATAGGGGCTGGTGGAGAGCTTGAAGGCCGGGTGCACGTAGCGCAGGATGGCAAACACAGCCAGGAAGATAACGGCGAACCCGATGATTCGCCTGCGGACATCGGCCGCGCCGATGAGCAGGCGTTCCATGAAGAAGGCGAACGGGATCAGGAGGATGAAGTAGAAAACCACGCCCTTCACCGTATCGTCGGCCTGGCCCGCCACCTCGGGGTACGCTTTGGCCTCGTAGCCCCAGGCCCTCCGCGATTGCGAGATGAACTCCTCGTAGTCGCGTTTCGCCAGCGCGCCCTGCGCCGCCACGAGCGCCTCCCGCGCCCGGTCGTGCAGGCCGGGATCGAGCCGTCCCCGCGCGAGGCGGCCCTTGTGGGGGAAGTTCGCGAGCATGGGGTTGCTGATGCCATAGCGCTCCAGGTCGCGCAGCCGGTACTCGTTCAGCGCCCACATGTCCCACGCCACACGGTACGTCGGGTGCAACAGTACGCCACCATCGGCAGGGTAGCCGGTGCCCCGGGCCTCCTTCAGTGTGATGCCGAGGTCCTCGTGGGGGTCTGTCGGAGGCGTGGTGACCACCCCCCTGCCTTGGCGCTCCAGCTCGGCGTTCGTCAGCAGCAGCTTGATGCCGTAAAGCCCAGTGCCCATGTGGACCTTGAGCCGCTGGTCCTCGCCGGTGAGCGTGTCATGCTTCCCAAACACGACAGCCGCGCTCGTCGTCATTCCCTCCTGGCGGCTCTGGTTGGCGATGTAGCGGGCGCCCCACTGCTGCGGCACAGAGTTGTCCGTGCCCAGAACCCCCAGCATGTCCAGCACAGTGAGGTAGCGCGAGTCGACGATCTCCAGCAGGGTCAAGGGCTTGCAGCGGAAGAGCACACACTGGGACCCGCCGCCGAACTTGACGTCGTTCGGATACGTTTCCTTGCCCTGCGGTCCTTCGTCCTGCGCGTAGACGATCGAGCCGTCGGCGGCCATCTTGTAGGCGAGCAGTTCCATGCCGCCCCAACGCCAGAACTGGATGAAGGGGAAGAGGAACTGCCCCTCAAACTGGCCGAAGGCGACGTTGATGTCTCTGACCTCATAGTCGCCCCTGGAGCCGTGCAGGGTGAGTGAGCGGATGACTCGGAGGTCGTCTGGAACATCCGGTGCATCGTCGGGCAGGACAACCTCGCGCACGGCGCCGCCGCGGAACAGGCGCTCCACCCAGCCGGGAGGGTCGAGGTCCACGTCGAGTTCGTAACGGCGGGCGGGCACCAGAACCGGGCCACGGTAATGCGCATTGCCCACGCGGATGTGGGCGTGGCCAGGCTTGACGGGGTCCCGCGGGTCGTCCTCCGCCGCGGGCACCAGGGCGCCGGAGCGCTTGCCGATCTCCTCGGGGGCAGGCTGCCAAGAGCCCCTCAGCGCCTCGCCGGAAGAGGTCGGCAGTTCGACGGCCTGTTTCCCCTCCGGCGGCGGGCCGATCTCGAAGCGCTCGGCCACCTGGATCGTAGCCGTCGCCCGGCCGCCCATGCCCGCGGGCTGAAGCTTGCGCGTGGTGAGCCATCTGCGGCTCTGGATGACGGCCTCGGCGCTTTGAAGGTCGCCGATCCGGTCCGACCAGATGTTCAGGGTCACGCGGCGCGAGTTCAGCGTCACCGGGTCAATGTAGTACCCTTGAGTGTGATCGCCACCGCTTGGGTTCGTGTCCTGTGCGTAGGCGGTGTAGAGGGTTCGGACGCCGGCGTTCGTAACGTCGGCGTGGATGTGGCGGAGCGTGACGACGGCGCCGCCCAAAGGCGCCTTCGGGATGTTCGGGTTGAGGGCTCGGTCGAACCAGGTGGCATTGCCCTGGGTGAAGCTCATTCGGTTCTGGAGGCGCAGCTTGCTGTCGGTGAAGAACTGGGGGTCGCGTCCCGCCTTCGCCATCAGTGCCGCCACAGTTCTCACCTGGGAATGCAGCTTCTCGATATCCATGCGTTCCAGCGTGTCGGCGGGCGTATCCACGAGGTTGCGGATTTCGTTGGGCGTGAAGAGCGTCACAGCGTCCTTGCCGCGAGCCTCCACGGCCTCGGAATCGAAGGCCACCGGGCGCGGCACGAAGTTCTTCCACGTCTTCTTGGGAGGCGTGATGGCATTGATATGCGGGCATGTGGCCTCGGCGGTGCTCTTGCGGAACACGCTGGCCGCATAGTCGGTGAAGTTCTTGGCGTACGGCGCCAGCAGGTTCTTGCGGTAGACGTTCATCTCCCACCAGCGGTTGTAGAACGTCCCGAAGCACGTGGTAGCCACCTGGTTGTTGTGGCTCGTGAGATCGAGGCCCACGAACAGATCGAAGTCCACCCGCCCCGTGGGGAGTCGGAGGCGGCCCAGCTCGCTGTCCGTCGGCAGGCATTCGCGCAGGAAGTGCTGGACGCCCCACAGGCAGTGGAAGTGGCAGCCGGACGCCAGAAACACGATCGTGTGCCGCGGCGGGTACTGCTTGAGAATCCTGGCCGTCTGAAGGAGCGCGGCCAGCCCACTGGCGCTCTCTGCCCCAGGCGCCACGCGCGGGACCACCGACATGGCATCGTAGAAGGCCGACAGCACGATCGTGCGGGGGCGCTCATACTCCACCTTTTCAGACGGGGACTCGGGGGGCAGTGTGCCGTGGATGGTGCCAATGATATTCCGGGCCTGAACGCGGCGCCAGGCCATCCGGGCAGAGAGCTTCGCGCGCAGCTCGCGGCCCTGCTCCCGGGCGAGCCGGAGCTGCTGGCGCAGATAGAGCCCATCGGCGCGGGACACCCAGAAGCGTGGGAGATTGGCAGGCACCCCAACCAGCTTCTGCTCCGCCTCGCCGCGCGTGATCGCCGATGGGCCTCCTGGCGTCGTGTTGTCGAAGAACACCACCGCCTTCGCGCCGAGCATGAAGGCGTTGGTCCAGTCCTGGCCGCAGTCGAAGTCCAGCAGCGCAACCGCGTCCCCCTCCTCCTGGACGCTCTTCATCTGCTTGCCAGCGACCTTGCGGGTTACCTCGACCTTCCTCGTGAGACGTTGGCCGTTGAAGGCGGCGAAGGCCCCTTTGCCGCCATCCACCAGCGTGCCCTCGAAGCCGTCAGGCAGCGAGGGCGTCTGCACCTCGTTCGGCCAGAGGCAGGCGAGGTCGATCCTCCTGGGCAGCCCCACGACCTCCATTGAGCCGCCCTCATCCACCGGCACGGTCACGTCGAAGGGTTGGCTATGCACGTCGTCGAGCCCGATCGCTCGGAAGGCGTCCTCCACGTAATCCGCAGCGGCCCTGTTGCCAGGGTAACCGACGACTCGGCTCTGCGACAGGGAGCTCAGGTGCCGGATCGTCTCGCGGGTATCCTCAATGCGCAGCCGTTCCACCAGGTTGCGCACCTCCTGATTCTCGCGTTCCTCGGCAGCCTGGCGGCCCGTGCTGGGCGCGACCCCCTCAAGCTCGCGATCGGCCCGCTGGCCGGACGTGAGGCCGAAGGTGCGCTTGGCGTAGTCGGTAATATCGGCAGGGTCGAACAAGGTGACCGAGAGGATCATCAGCAGGCCGACGGCGAGCAGGAGGCCCTTGCCAATCCTCGCGAGCATGGGGTCAGCTCTCCGGTTCGGTAGACGGTCTGGCGACGCCCACGGCAAACAGGGCCTTCAGTGCCCAGGCGGCCCCAGCCACCGCGAGGCAGGCGAGCGAGAAGATGAGCAGGCTGCTCGACGAGGGGCCGGACGGGGCCACGCCCAGGGCTCGTTGCTTCTCTCTGTAGTGGCTCAGCCGCTCCCACGCAGGCGACGGGCCGTTGTTGACATCCATGACGTAGTAGCGAACGGCGGCCTCCTCGTCGCCGCGCGCTTCGTGGATCAGGCCGATGTAGTAACTGGTCTCCGGATATGTCTCCTCCAGCGCTCTGACCCTCTCAAACGTATCGAGCGCCCGGTCGAGGTCTCTGCGCCACAGGTACACAAGTGCCAGGTTCTGAAGGACTTTGGGGCTCTCTGGCTCGAGAGCCACCGCGCGGCGCATGGTGGCTTCCGCATCATCGAACCTCCGCAGACGCACTTGCGCGGTGGCGATGCGGATGAGCACTTGCGTGTCGCTGGGCGCCGCGGCCGCCGCCTCCAGGAAGGCCTGAAGGGCCTCCCCGGGGCGTCCGTCGGCCAGCAAAGCGTCCCCCCGGTCCAACGCCCCGCCGCGCGGACAACCGGCCGCGGCCGCCGCTGCCAGGACGGCAGCCGTGATCGCTTGCCAGCTCCGCCGGTTGACGTGGCCCATGGCCCACCTCAAGCCCCAGGGGCGCATGCCTTCCCCCCGCCTCAGCGTGTTGCTCCCGCCCTGCGCGGGCTTAGTGTAGCGCCGGTGGGGATTATGTCAAGCGCCAAATCCCAGTCGTGAGCCTGGGCACTGGGACCGGGGGACGTGCAGCCTGCGGCAGCTTGACGGTATCTCTGCGTACAGAAGCACGGTTTCTCCCCGCTGCGCGGTTGCAGCAGGGCCGGCGGGTCTCCGAGGGCGGGTAGCTAGCCCCTCACCCGCCCTCCCGGGCGGCGGCCACAGTGGCCGCCGCCCGCCTGGTCCTTTCAGGCTCGCGGGAGCTCATCCGACACACCACCGCGGCCCGCCTCCGCCGGCGATGGCTGAACGGCGCTGCCGGCGACGCGGACCCGCGGTCCCTCGGTCCAGAGGAAGAGTTCCGTATCATCCTCAAGCACCAGGGTCGCGCGGGGCACCCTCCGCGCACTCCCGGAGCTCCCATAGTCACGGGTCGAGCGCCCCTCGATGGCCGCGGGGTTCGGGTAGACGTCCAGGTGGAGGGTGGCCCGCCGCGTCGGGAGGAGGGTGTTGCTGCCCGCTCTCAGAAGCCCCTTGCAGTCGGCCACGAAGCTGCCGAGAACGCCTGCCTCTCTGGCCAGGCGCTCAAGCCCCCGGAAGTACGGGTTTGCGGCACTCGCCTTGATCGCGTAGCCGGGCTCGATGATGAGGTTGAAGAGGTCGCGCGGTCTGTCGCGGAAGAACCGGCCTATCCACTCCCAGATACGCAACCCGCGAGTCCCTGAGGCTACTGCCCAGCCCGTGAGATGGCGTCGTAGTAGCCCTTGATGTAGTCCTTGAACTCCTCGGGCACAGCGGCGCCGGCGGTGTCAATGATCTCTTCCTGGAGGTGAGCGGGCAGTGTGGGGCTGCGGATGGCGTCAATGGACACTTCGCCGTCGAGGAACATCCGGGTGCCCTTGAGGTTGTTGAGCACGACGTTGTGCTGGCGCCGGGCCTCCATGTAGCGGCCGCTGTTGAGGGCGGCCTCGAGCACCTTCATGTCCTTGACGACCGGCTCGAAGACGGGCGGGTAGTTGAGGACCTCGAACTTGAGGGCGATCTTTTCGGCCTTGTTCCGCAGTTGGGCCTGCTTGAGGGCCAGGTCCTTCATCTTCATCTGGATGTCAGGCGGGGTGGGGCCTTCGAGGCCCTCGCCCGACGAGCCGCCGGCCTTGCCGCCCCCCGTGGCGCCGCCGGGCGGGGTGGAGCTGGTGTCCTTGATCTGGCCCTTCTGGAACGCCTCCGGGGTCAGACGCGTCGGTGTGCGGCGGCCGCCCTTGCCGTCGAACTGGTTCTCCACGAACTCTCCTGTGCTCTTTCCCTGGCGCCCTTCGCCGCTGCGGCCGCTGAGCTCGCTGGTGTTGGGCAGGCGATTGCCGGTGACGCCGTTGGCCGCGAAGTTGCTGATGGGGCCGTCCATAGCGTCCCAGCCCGCGGCGTCCATGGAATCCGCCCACGCGCTGGTGGCATCCTCGACCTCCTGCTGGAGGTCCTCTTCCTCCTCCATGAGGTCGCCTACGATGTCCTCCAGCTCCTTGGGAAGCTCGGCCATCGGGGTCTCGTAGCCGTCGGTGAGGGGCTCCTCCATCTGCCAGCGGTCGCGGTCGGGGGTATCGGGGAGCCACTTCTCGAGTTGCTTGGTGAGCTTCTCGGCCAGCATGAGGCCGTTGTCTTCCAGCGCGGTGGCGATCTCGGTGGCCTTCGACTGAAGGGCGTCCTTGGCCATCTCGATCTCGGTGTGAATCTCGACGAGTTCCTCCAGCAGGGTTCCGTTCGCAAAGTCCTGGTCCTGCATCTTCGAGAGGTCCGAGATGGCGGCCTTGAGGAACTGGGACCACTTCTCCTCGATCGCTTTGACTTCCTCGAGCTTCTTCTCCGCCTCGGGGGTGAAGTCCTCCATGGGCAGCTTGGCGAGTTCGTCCGTCGTTTCGATCGCCTTCTTCTGCTGGCGGACCATGTCCTTGAGGTTCTTCAGGAGGTCCTTCATCTTCTCCTGGTCTTCCTCGGGGAAGTCCTCGACCTTCTCCTCCTCGATCTTGTCCTTGCTGGCCTCCTGGGCGAGGTCAGGAAGGATGTTGAGGAGTTGACGCAGAACCTTGATGATCTTGTCTTGAGAGGCAGCGACCGCCTCCAGCGTCGGGCGGGCCGCGTCAGGGGTCTGGAACTTCGGGAGGGTGCTGGCGAGCTTCGCGCATTGAGTCATTTCGCCGTAGGCCAGGAGTTCGATGCTCTCCTTGATGGCCTGGGCCTGGTCGTCGGTAGGTTTCATTGCCTTGGCCACGGCGGCCGTGCGCGCGAAGATGTCGGTCTGAGCCTTGCGGACCGCGTCGCCATCCTTGCGCAGGAGTTCGATGTCCTGCTGCCTCACGAGGACTCCCACGGTCGCGCGCGCGGCCAACTGGTCTTCGAGCACTCTGCGCAACTCGGTCTCCCAGTTGCTCACCGCCTTGGCCTTCTCCTCGGCGAGTTTGCCCTTGTCCTCGATGGTGACCTTGAACTCAGCGGTCTTCGTCTCCTGCGGCTTGGGGACCTCGCGGCCGCCCGTGAGCTCGGCGTGGTTGTCGAGCGCGATCGCATAGTAGAAGATCTCATCGCCAACATGGTACTGCTCGTCCCCAGTCCCGAGGACCCACAGGTACGGGAGCGTGACCTCGCGGGCGGAGGGGAACTCTTCCCACGAGTACAGGATTCTCTGGGGGCCGTCCTTCCCGCGCCGCGCCACGAGGCGGACGGCCGACAGCGCGTAGTCATCCTTGGCCCCAATGGCGAGCTTCACGCTCTCGCGCGGGCCCGCCGTGATGTCCTTGGCAGGCGACTTGAATTCTACGATCGGCGCACGGTCTTTGAGCGCGATGATTTTGTTCTCGCGTTGGTCGGGGTTCGTGATGCCGTCCACGTCCTCCAACTGCACCGTGTAGACGCCGTCCTTGTCCACAACGAGGGTTACTTCCTGCTGCCTGGGGTCGTCCAGGATCTTCAGGGGCGCCTGCTGGCCGCCGGTCATCTGGAGCGAGCCGCTCTTGATCGGCTTGTTCGTCGTGAACCGGAGAGTCACCACTGTGTCGGCCGGCGCGCGCACGTCGCCGTTGGTGTCCTCATCAACGCGATCGGTCCATCCGGCGGGGCGTGTGTAGGTCGGGAAGGTGTATGCGATCGAGCGCTTGACGATGATGGGCGGCTCCACAATCTCCACGTCGTAGCTCCTCGACTGGCTGCCGCCGATCGTCACCTGGTAGGCGAGCGGGCTGCGCACGTCTTCGACCCGGCACGTGTAGAGGTCCTTGCGCAGCGGGATCAGCGCCTTGGCGAGGGCCGCGCCGCCGTCCGTGTACTGGTAGCGCAGGGTCGCCTCCACCTCTCCCGAAGGCTCGCCTCGCGTCTGCACGAGTATCTCCAGGTCGGTGCCCTTCCGCAGTCGAGCATCGCCGGGCTTGACCTCCAGGATGCGCACGCTGCCAAGCGCCGCGATGTTCCTGGCGGGGAAGACCAGGCGTTGCAGGGCGTTCGTGAAGCGGTCGAAGGCCAGCCCCGCCCAGAGGCCGAGCGCCAGCACCGACGCCAACGCGGCCAGGGCCAGCCGGCGAGCCCGGCGAGTCTCCACCGCCTGCCGCAACGGGTAGCTCTGGATATCGCGGACCGCCTGCTGAATCAGAGCCGCCACCATGCCGGGCGACTCCACCCGCCTGTCCACGCCAAGCTGGAGCGCGTTGATCAGCTCGTTGTCGAGTTGTGGGAACTTTCGTTCCACGTGGACCGCCACCTCCTCCTCCGTCCACTCGTGGAACAGGGGGCGGAAGACGAGCCAGGCGAGGCCGCCGGCGAAGTACCCGGCCAGGATGGCCAACAGGGGCCACCGCACTGCGCGGCTGAAGTGAAGGTGCGACTCGAGCAGCGTGAGAACCAGTACGGCCATGAAGAGGCCGGTGACGAACAGGAACACCCGTTCGAGGATGTAGATGGTTCGCCACCAGTCGCGCGTGCGATAGAGGGAATCCAGCAGGTCGTCGTAGCCGGGGTAACGGACGGATGGAGAAGCAGCCATCAGGTGGCTCCCCTGCCTGTGGGCACAGCCGCGCGGCGAGCAGCGCTCAGTGCGTCATCGAATAGACGATCGCGTTCATCCCGATGCGCAGGGCGTCGGGCGACGAGTAGCACCTCGCGAAGGGACGTTCCATGCCGTCCCACTGCGTCCCGAGGCCGTACGGGCTGTAGATGACGGCCAGCACGCCGCCGAGCGTCACCCCTTCGAGCACAGGGGCATTGAGGTCCGGCTGCTGCTGCTTGACGATGCCGCTGTAGCTCACCTTGCCGATCTTCGCCTGCACGCTCAGCAGCGGGTGGCTGGGCGGCACCGCGTCCAGCGAGTGATTGGGCAGCACTCGCGCCAGTTCGCGCCGGAAGGCCCTGTCAAAATCCTTTCGGCCGCAGCAGGCGTCGGCCAGAAGGATGCCGCCGTTACGCAGGTAGCTCCGCAGCGCCGCCACCTCCTCGTCCAGCAGCACGAAGTCGTCGTGGCCGGTCATGTAGAGCAGCGGGTGCTGGAAGGCCTCGGTCTTGCGAAGGTCCACGTTCACGCGCTTGAACTGCACCTCCATGGTCGAGTTGGCGCCCACGTACTTCAGGAGGGCCATGTTGCCCGAGGGGTGCGGGTCCCAGTCGCCGCCGTGAATGACCTGCCCGAAGACGAACTCCTCGCGGGTCGGCTCGCCGGTCTGGTAGTAGACCTTCTCGGCGCCCAGGAAGCGCCCGAGTTCGTGCGTGGCCAGGCAGTAGCTCGTCAGGTTGACGCCGAACTGCTGCGCCGGCACGGCCTTCACGCGGAAGCCCCAAGGATGCTCGTGCTGGGCCCAGCCGCAACTCACGTCGTAGGGCGCCAGAAGCACGGCGACCCGGCAACCCAGGTGGATGCCGTAGATGTTCGCTGCGCCAGTGTAGGGGCCCTTGTTCGGCTCCTGGTAGGTGAAGTTCTCGATCTGGTAGAATGCCTGATAGATGGGGTGGTCGGCCGGCAACTGCCGCAACGGCCGCTGCGGGAAGAGCTTCTGGCACAGGGCCTTGAACGACTCCGTGAACGGCTGCGCCCCGCAGCAGGCGTCGCCCACGAGGGTGCCGCCGTCCCGCAGGTACCAGCGTAGCTTCTCGGTCATCTCGTCGCCGAAGTCGAAGTTGTGGTGCCCCGAGATGTAGAGGATGGGGACTTCGGATGGGCTGAAGGAGAACTCCTCCAGGCCCAGCTCGACCGAGCGGTACTTCACGCCGAGCTTGCTGCCGGCCGTCTGGAGGATGTTGTGCAGGTCGGTCGTGTCGCTCTGCCAGTCGAGGTACGAGAAGCGGCGGCCATCCTCCGTTGTCTTCCACACCGGCTTGCCGTAACGGATCTTTGCGATGAGGGCGGGCGGGGCAGGTGGGCGCTTCTTCTCGGTGCGGCGCAGCGGCGTTGCGGGAAGGGGCAGCGGTGGGAAGCCTTCCGAGGCACTGACCCGCGACGGCTTCGGCGGCGGCGGCGGCTCCCAGTCGCCATACGCCAGCCGTTCGGCCACAAGCGCCATCGCGCAGAGCACGGCGCACGCCAGTATGAGCCAACACGCCGCTGTGGCTACCCGCCGCGACATTGTGCTACTCCTTCCTGCTCCACTGCACGAAAGGCACCTGTAGGGCGCGCCCCAAGGCCCTGCGGACACCGCGTCCGCAACAGGCACCGATCCATCCTTTTGTAGTATAACGCCATTCCCGGGAAAATCCAGAGAATTTTCCGGTTTTCCGCAGCGGCGTAACTCTTGAAAGATGCTTCACTTGCCAAGAGCGCTCTCTGTGTCGGGGAGGCTCCAGGCCTTCGGCTCAAGGGATCGCGCCATCCTTCCTGAGCTTCACGACCTCCAGAAGGGCACGACCGAAGTCGCGTCCGCAGGCCTCGCGGTGCTTTCGGGCCGCCGGGAAGTCGCCAGAACACAGAGCGTCCGCCATCAGTGCGAACTCGGTGACGGCCTGCTTGAACTTCGCGTGGAGGTCCTCCGCGCCCTCGGGCGGGGTGAGCTTCAGGATCGCCTTGGCATGCAAGGCGCCCAGTTCCTTCGCATACTGATAGAGGGCGCGGTCGTACGGATTCTTGTCCAGCATGGTCCCCACCTGGATGCCGACTCGCGAGATCGTCTCGGCCAGGTTCACGTACGAGCTGATCCTCTCCGCCTTCTTCTTCGTCTCGTCGGCATCGCCGGCCCGCGCGAGCCCGAGCGAGAGAAGCAGACCTGTGACGAGCAGCCAGACCGCATTCCGCGTCGCCATCTCGCACCCCCTGTCGCCGCCGAAGCGTCAGGCGCCCACGATGCGCCGAATCTGGGCGAGCGAGGCCGCCGAGTCGCCGGTCGGACCGTACTCGAGGCCCACGTAGCCCTGGTAACCCGCCGCGTCAATCGCTCGCAGGATGCCGGCGTAGTTCAGCTCGCCCGTGCCGAACTCGTGGCGGCCCGGCACGTCGGCCGAATGGAAGTGGCCGATCATCCCGATGTTCTCGGTGATGTTCTGGATGATGTTGCCTTCCATGATCTGCTGGTGGTAGATGTCGAACAGCAGCTTGACGTTGGGGCTGCCCACGGCGCGGCAGATGTCAAAGCCTTCGCGCGAGGACCACAGGTAGTAGCCCTTGTGGTTGACGAGCGTGTTGAGCGGCTCGAGCACGATGGTCACGCCCGCCTTCTCGACGTCCGCGGCCACCGCCTGGAGCCCGGCCACAATGCTGTCGTGCATCTGCCACGGCGACAGGCCGGGTTGGTCGTTGCCCACCGTGGCGATCAGCGTGGGGCAGCCCAGGCGGTTCGCGACTGGCAGGCTCTCGCGCACGGCAGCGACAAAGACGGGCCTCATCTCGGGATTCACCAGAATGCCCTTGGGCCAGGCCTGCTTCATCGCAGGGTCGGCGCTGTCCACACAGATCGCCGCCAGGTCGAGCCCCGTCTCCTTCTTCGCGGCGGCTACGGCGTCCAGGTTCACGCCGCTCCAGCCCCAGAACTCGAAGGCAGGCAGGCCGGCCTCCTTCACTCTCGAGATTCGCCTGGCAAAGTCCTGTTCCTCGCGGAACACCATACAGATACACACCGAGAGCTTCACGGGTTTCCACTCCTGAGGCCGAGTTTGTGGGACTTGGCCGCGGCGGCCTCCACGGCCTGGATGAGAGCCGCCCGCAGACGCATTTCCTCGAGCACCTTCAGCCCTTCAATGGTCGTGCCGCCGGGCGACGCCACCATGTCCTTCAGTTCCGCCGGGCGCTTGCCGGTCTCGGCCAGGAGGCGGGCGGTGCCCAGAACGGTCTGGACCGCGAGCCGGTTCGCCACGTCGCGCGGCAGGCCGGCGAGCACCCCGCCGTCGGCCATCGCCTCAACGACCAGGGCGACGAAGGCCGGCCCGCTGCCGCTCAGCCCGGTCACCGCGTCCAGCAGCCCTTCCGGCACCTCCACGCTGATCCCCACGGAGTCGAGGATCGAGCGCACGGCTTCGCCATCGGCCGCCGTGGCTGCCGAGCCCAGGGCGTAGGCCGAGGCGCCGGCGCCGACGAGGCAGGGGGTGTTGGGCATCACGCGCACCACCCGAGCCCCCGCGGCGAGCATCCCCTCCAGTTCGGCGATCGTGATGCCCGCGGCGATGGAGACCACGAGTCGCTCCCTCCCGATGGCCGCCGCAAGCTCGGGCAGCACCTGGCGCACCACGGCGGGCTTCAGCGCCACGATCACCACTTCGCTCGCCTGCACCAGGGACCGATTGTCGCCCGGCGTGAGCACCTCAAGGGCCTCCGCCAGGCTGGCGAGGCGGGTGGAGTCCACATCGCTCATCCGCACATTGGCAGGGGCCGCCAGCCGGGCGCGAAGGATCCCTCGCGCCAGCGCCTCGCCCATCTTCCCCGCGCCCAGGAAGCCGATCGTCCTGTCCCGCATGCCATGTCCTCCGAAGCCAGCAAGGCTCTCGCGGGAACTATAGCACAAGGGGTGGCGGCGCGCAATGCCCTCCCGGTCTCCCGGGTGCGGGCCGGAATTGCAGGTGGCTGCGGGAGCTCCGAAGGAGCGAAAGGGGATGGCTCAGGGCGAGGCTGTGGGCGGGATGTCCACATGCCGCGAAGCGCGCGATGCCTCGCGGGACGGGGCGCTCCTCCCTCCCGAAGGCTCCAATGCCTTCGGGAGGGTATCATGGCCCCACGCATCCCGGCCTGCCGGGCGGTATGTCCACATCCCGCGACCCCCGCGATGCCTCGCGGGACGGGGACGTCCCGCCTACAGGGGAGGAACTGTCTCGGGGGCGATCTGGTTCCCAGGCGTTGCCCTGGACTCTACGCTACGCGCCGTTCAGGCGGGAGAGAGGAGCGATCCACCTATATTTCCGGCCCGCACCCCCGGTCTCCCGGTCTCCTGCCCCGTGCCGAGGCCAGCCGCCCACGGGGCTCTTCACCTTGACGCTCGTGCGCGCTTCCGCTAGAATCCGCCACGTGAGAGCAACATCCCGCTTATCCTCCCCTGCCCTCTCCATCGGCGATGCGATGCGCGAGGTGCGCACAAAGAGCCAGCTCGTCGAGGTCTTCCGTTTCCTGCGGTTGCGCCCCGCCAGGGCCCTCGGCCAGAACTTCCTCGTGGATCCCAATCTCCTCGACTTCATCGTGCGCGCCGCGCAGGTGGGGCCGGAGGACCTGGTGCTCGACATCGGCTGCGGCACGGGGCTGCTGACCGCTCACCTCGCCGATGCTGCCGCCAGGGTCATCGGCATCGAGCTGGACCGTGGCATCCTGGCCGTCTGCCGCCGCTATCTCGAGGGGCGGGCCAACGTGGAGCTGCTTTCGGGCGACGCGCTGGCCTCCAAGCACGCCCTCTCCCCCGCCCTGCTCGAGGCAGCCCGACGCGAGTGGAGCTCCGGCCGCTACCGGGCTCTCCGAGTCGTGTCCAACCTGCCTTACTCGGCCGCCTCGGCCATCGTGCCCAACCTCCTCGAGTGCGGGCTCCCCATCGCGGGCATGCTGGTGACGGTGCAGAAGGAGGTGGCCGAGCGCCTCGTCGCCGGCGTTGGCCACGAGCACTACGGCGCCCTCTCCCTCGTGGTGCAGGCGAACGCGCAGGTGGAGCTCGTCCGCCTGCTCCCGCCCGAGGTGTTCTGGCCCAGGCCAAAGGTCACCTCCGCCGTCGTCCGCCTCACCCCCTTCTCCGAGGCGAGAGCGACGGCCGGGGACTTCGAGGCCCTCAAGACCCTGGCCCGCGCCGCCTTCGCCCACCGACGCAAGACTCTCGTGAACTCGCTGGCCGCCTCGCACCTCCTGCCCCAGGCCGATGCCGTGCAACTCCTCACACGCTGCGACGTCCCCGCCTCGGTCCGCGCGCAGGATGTTGGCCTCTCCCAGTACCTTCTCCTGGCAAGGTGCTTCTCTCAACGGAAGGGAACGACATGAACCGAGCCCAGCGCCTCAACGACTTCACCCAGGAGGACCCCTGGCGGGTGTTCCGCATCATGGCCGAGTTCGTGGACGGCTTCGAGCTGATGGCCGGGGTGCCGAAGCCGCGCGTGGCGATCTGGGGCTCGGCACGCACAAAGCCCGGCTCGCGCTACTACGAACTCGCCCGCACCCTGGCGCAGCATCTGGCGAAGGAGGGGTACGCGGTGGTCACCGGCGGAGGCCCTGGCATCATGGAAGCCGCTAACCTGGGCGCCTCCGAGGCGGGCGGCGCCTCCGTGGGCCTCAACATCATCCTCCCCTTCGAGCAAGCCCCCAACGCCTACACCACCCATTGCATGGAGTTCCGCTACTTCTTCTGCCGGCGCGTGATGTTCGTCAAAGAGTCCAGCGGCGTGGTCGTCATGCCAGGCGGCTTCGGCACCCTGGACGAGTTCTTCGAGATCCTCACGCTCAAGCAGACGGGCAAGGTTGACACCCTGCCCATCATCCTCCTCGGGTCCGCCTACTGGACCGGGCTGCTCGACTGGATGCGCACCACCCTGCTCGCCGACGGCGCCATCGGCCAGGGCGACCTGAGCCTGTTCAACGTGGTGGACAATGTAGACGAGGTGATGGCTCTGCTCGTCCCGCGCGCTGGCAAGCCAGATATGGGCTGACGCCAGCCGCCTCAGGGCGCGCCCTGGTGCAGCGCGTAGTAGGTGATCAGCAATGCGTACAGGTTATTGGCCGCGTGGGCCGTCACTGACGCCCACAGCGATCCCGTGCGCTCATACAGGTAGGCCAGCAGGAACCCGATCACGAACAGCGGCAGCAGCCCGAACGCGTACGCATGCATGGCCGCGAAGGCCGCCGCACTGAGCGCGATCGCCGACAACGGCCCCAGGGTGCGCCGCAGCGTGGCATACACGAAGCCGCGGAACACGAGCTCCTCCGTGAGCGGCGTCACAACGGCGGCGCTAAAGAGCACGAACCCGAACGCCGCGGGCGACAGAAGGGCCACCTGAGCGAGAACCTCCTGAGGCCGCGCGGGGATCCCCATCTTCGGGCCAAGGATGAACATCAACACGCCGGCGATGAATAGCACGGGGAACGTCATCAGGTAGCACACCGCCCCCATGCCGATGCGACGCAAGAGCCGGGCCTCGCCAAGGCCCAGGAGCCTGAGGGGGTTGCCCTCGCGCCGCCCGACCAGGCAGAGGATGAAGCCGCAGAGGGCGAGCATGCTGATGTTCGACGCCAGGATGAGCAACACGCCGTCCGGAATCCTGCACCAGAAGGCACTGGTCTCCTGGGTGTCCAGGAGCCAGGCCATGCCCACGCCAACGGCCCGCAGAATCACGAACAGGCCGATGGTGACCCGCAACAGGTGCCAACCCGTCCAGGGCACCACGGGGAACTCGCGCGCCGGGAAGACGACGATGTTGTGCGCGCGCAGGAGCACGTAGCCCACCAGCAGGCCCGACCCGACGATCAGCGGGACCATCACCGCGGCCGCCGTGGCGAACGGGACCTCGCGCGGGTGGCGGAGAACCTCCTCCAGCGCGCGCTCGGCGCGCGGAGCGGGAAGCTCATAGACCTCGCCCTCCCTCGCTGAGGGCGGGAGCAGGCCATCCCAGAAGAGGGCCGCGTACAACGCCAGAAGGATGATGTACAAGAGCGGCCGGTGGACGAACGGCGGCTTCCTCCTTGCCCCAGAGGCAGCCGCACCAAGAACCGCCGCGGGCCCTCCCGTGAAGCGCTCGACGCTCATGTCGGGCCCCCTTGCCCGCCGGAGGCACCGGCACCGGCCGCAGCGCCCTGCCCGGGCGACGCGGCGGCGGGCGGCGCCGGCTCGGTGGCGGCCTGGCTCTCCTCGGCCACCGGCAGCGGCAGGACGACCGTGAACGTGCTGCCGACGCCCGGCGTGCTCTGGACCTCGATGCGGCCTCCGTGGGCGCGGGCGATCCAACGGGCGATGCTGAGGCCCAGCCCCGCGCCACCCGTCTCGCGCGAGCGCGAGTTCTCGACGCGGTAGAAGCGCTGGAAGATCTTCTCCTGCTGCTCCGCGGGGATGCCGATCCCCGTATCCGACACGGCGACGCGCACGTCGTCGGGGCCTGCCACGCACTCCACAGACACGCGGCCGCCCGGCGCCGTGTACTTCACGGCGTTATCGAGAAGGTTGGCGAACAGCTCGTGCAGGCGGACGCGATCTCCCTGGACCGTGATCTCGGGCATCGGCGCCACGTGGAGGGCGAGCTGGGCCTCCTCGGCCAGCACGTGGAAGACCTCCCCGACCTCGGCGAGCAGCCGGTCGAGCCGCACCGCCTCGCGCTGGACGTGCACCGCGCCGGCATCGGCCTGCGAGAGCAGGAGGAGCTGGGTGATGATGCCGATCATGCGATCGTACTCGCGCAGGGTGCTCTCGAGCACGGCGCGGTACGTCTGCGCATCGCGGCTGTTGCTGCGCAGGGCGACTTCGGCTTCCCCACGCATGATCGTGAGCGGCGTGCGCAGCTCGTGGGCGGCATCGGCCGCGAACTGGCGGGTCAGGGCGAACGACTCCTCGAGGCGGCGGATCATCTCGTTGAGCGTGGAGGCGAGCATGTCGAACTCGTCGCCGGAGTGCGACCGCACCAGGCGCTCGTGCAGGCTGCTCGAGGTGATCTGGCGCGCCGTGCGGGCGATCTGGTTCACGGGCTTGAGCACCTTGCGCGCCAGCGCGTAGCCCGCGAACCAGGTGATGAGCACGAAGATCGGGATGGCGGAGTAGGCGTTCCGCCGAAACCGGCGGCCCAGCTTGTCGAGCGGCTCCAGGTAGGCCAGCGTCTGCACGACGTAGCGGATGACCGACGTCTCCGGGTCGGCAGAGGCCCGGGTCACGAGCAGATGCTGGAACGGGCGCCCCGGGAGCTGCACGATCTCCTCGCGGCTCTCCCCCTCGAGCGCGTCGTGGAGCTCCTCCTCGCTGATCGGCGTGATCGCCGCCTCGCGGAAGGTCCTCGAGCAGGCGAGCACCTTGCCGGAAGGGTCCAGGAGGCGGAAGCTCAGCTCGTAGGCGCGCTCGCCGCGGCTCTCGAAGTCGAGCCGCCGCTGGATGCCGGCCCAGTCATCCTTCTGGTCGTGCACCGCCACCATCAGGTCGCGCGTGTCGTCGCGCACGAACTTGACCAGCTCCGACATCATGCTGCGTTCGTTCTGAGAGTAGAGGAACGTGCCGAAGAGGATCAGCACCACGAGCTGGATGCCCGTGAAGTAGAGGGTCAGGCGGAAGCGTGCGCGGCGGAAGAACGCCATCCTAGGACGCGGTGAGGACATAGCCGACCCCCCGCACCGTCTGGACCATCGCCTCACAGCCGTGCGCCTGGAGCTTCTTGCGCAGGTGGTTGATGAACACGTCAATCAGGTTGGTGTAGGTGTCGAAATTGATGTCCCAGACGTGTTGCGCGATCATGGCCCGGGTGCAGACGACCCCCTCGTTCCGCATCAGGTACTCCAGGAGGGCATACTCCTTGGCCGTGAGGTCCACGGCCTCGCCGTGGGCGGTGACCCTGTGGGCCACGGGGTCGAGCGCGAGGGGGCCCACGCGCAGCGTCTGGCCGCCGCCGCCCGTGCGGCGGCGCAGCAGGGCGCGCACGCGCGCCAGCAGCTCCTCGAAGGCAAAGGGCTTCACCAGGTAGTCGTCGGCGCCCAGGTCCAGCCCCTTCACGCGGTCGTCGAGGCCGCCCCGGGCCGTGAGCATGATCACGGGCGTGCGGACGCCGGCCTCGCGCAGCCCGCGCAGCACCTCGTAGCCGTTCAGCTTCGGCAGCAGGATGTCGAGCAGGATGAGATCGTAGTCCTCGCCCCGCGCGAGGTGGAGGCCCTCCTCACCGTCGTGGGCCACGTCCACGGCGTAGCTCTCGGCCTCCAGGCCCTTCTTGACGAAGCTGGCCACCTTGGCCTCATCTTCCACGACGAGGAGCCGCATCGTTCCTCCAGTTCCGCTCACGCGGGCGGGGCCGCGAGCACGCGCACCCGCCTGCCTTCGAGGCGCAGCCGGCCCTCGCCGAAGAGCCTCACGGCCTCGGGATACGCTTCGCATTCCTTGGCGAACACGCGGCCGGCCAGGGTGTCGGCGGTGTCGTCTTCCAGGACGGGCACCGCCTTCTGCAGGATGATCGGCCCGTGGTCGTAGACGTTGTCCACGAAGTGGACCGTGCACCCGCTGATCTTGGCGCCGTACCGCAGGACGGCCTCGTGCACGTAGTGGCCGTAGTAGCCCTTGCCGCAGAAGGCCGGGATGAGGGCGGGATGGATGTTCATGGCGCGCCCCTCGAGCTCCGGCGGCAGGGTGATGAGGCACATGAAGCCCGCGAGCAGCAGGAGATCGTAGTCGGCGCGGCCCAGCTCGGCGAAGATGGCCGAGCTGAAGCTGGCCGTCTGCCTGTGGGCGCGGGCCTCGACGACGAACGCCGGCACGCCGCGCTGCCGGGCGCGCTCGAGGCCGTAGGCGTCGCCCCGGCTGGCGCCCACCACGACCACCTCGGCGTCGAGGCGCCCCGCGTCAATCTGCTCGAAGAAATTGGCCAGCGTGCGGCCGCTGCCCGACAGGAGCACGGCCAGTCTCAGGTGTCTCATCCGGGCTCGACCTCCTATCGGCTCAGGGCGCGCACGACGCTCGCGCATCGGGCGCACAGCTCAGGGTGCTCGGCGTCCTGGCCCACGCTGGGCAGCAGGCGCCAGCAGCGGGCGCACTTGGGCCGGTCCGATGGCCGGGCGAGTATCCCAAGGCCCGGCTCCTCCGTGCCCGCCACGGCATGGGGCGACATGCCCTCCGCAACGGCGACTTCGGAAACGATGAGCACCTCCGGCAGCATGGCCTCATAGCGGCGGAGGAAATCGAGCAGGTCGCCCGCGGCGCACAGTGCCACCGTGGCATCCAGGCCCCCGCCGATCTTCTTCTCCGCCCGAAGCTTCTCGAGCTGGCGCGACACGTCGCCCCTCACGGCCAGGAGCCGGTTCCAGCGCCCTTCGAGCTCGTCGCTGATCCAGTCCTGCCTTGCCTGCGGGAACAGCGCCAGATGCACGCTCGGCAGGGCCTCGCGGCCGGGCATGGCATCCCACACCTCCTCGCAGGTGTGCACGAGGATGGGCGCGAGAAGCCGGACGAGGGAGTTGAGGATCTCGTAGAGGACGGTCTGCGCGGAGCGCCGCGCGACGGAGTCGGCTCCCTCGCAGTACACGCGGTCCTTGATGACATCCAGGTAGAAGGAACTGACGTCCACCGTGCAGAAGCTGTACAGGCGCTGGTAGGCGCGGTGGAACTGGTACTGCTCGAACGCCTGGAGCACGTCTCGGATCAGCCGGTGGGTGCGCGAGAGCGCCCAGCGGTCCACCTCGGGCATCTGCTCGGGCGCCACGCCATGGCGCGCGGGGTCGAATCCGTCGAGGTTCGCCAGCAGGTAGCGAAACGTGTTGCGGAAGCGGCGGTACGGCTCGTCCATGCGGCGCACGATGTCGCGCGAGGCGGGAATCTCGTCCGTGTAGTCCACGCTCGCCGTCCAGAGGCGCTGGAGCTCGGAGCCGAACTCGTTCAGGGCGTCCTCGACCGAGATGAAGTTGCCGAGGCTCTTCGACATCTTCTCGCCCTTCTCGTCCACCACGAAGCCGTGGGTGACCACCTGGCGGAACGGGGGGCCGCCGTCGGCGGCCACGGCGGGGAGCATCGAGAGCTGGAACCAGCCGCGGTGCTGGTCGGTGCCCTCCAGATAGAGGTCGGCCGGCCAGCGCAGGCCCTGGCGCTCGGCCTTCTCGCCGCGCAGCACGGCGCGATGGCTCGAGCCGCTCTCGAACCAGACGTCGAAGATGTCGGTCTCCTTGCGGAGGGCCGTGCCGCCGCACGTGGGGCACCGGGTGCCGGGCGGCACGAGGTCCGCCGCGTCGCGCAGGAACCAGGCGTCGGAGCCCTCCCGGCCGAAGACGGCGGCCACGTGGCGGATGACGGCGGCGTCGAGCAGGAGCTGGCCGTCCCTCTGGCAGTAGAAGGCGGGGATCGGGATGCCCCAGGCGCGCTGGCGGCTGATGCACCAGTCGGGGCGGTCGGCGAGCATCGCGGTGATCCGCCCCTCCCCCCATGCGGGAATCCACTTCACGGTGGGGATCGCGGCCAGAAGCCGCTCGCGCAGCCCGTTGTGGTCCACCGAGATGAACCACTGCTCGGTCGCCCGGAAGATGACCGGCTCCTTCGAGCGCCAGCCGTGGGGGTACGAGTGGGTGACGGTTTCGGCATGGAGCAGGTGGCCCTGCTGGCGCAGGTGCTCGACAATCCTCGGGTCGGCGTCGAAGACGTGCAGCCCGGCGAACGGCCCCGCCTCCCGGGTGAGGCGGCCCTCCTCGTCCACGGGGCTGAAGATGCCGAGCCCGTAGCGCACGCCGGTCTCGTAGTCTTCGCGCCCGTGGCCGGGTGCCGTGTGAACACAGCCCGTGCCGTCCTCCAGGCTCACGTAGCCGGCGAGGACGATGGGGCAGGTCCTCTCGTGCAGGACGTGGCGGTAGCGTCGCCCCTCGAGCTGCGCGCCGCGGCACCGCGCCACGGCCTCCCAGCCTTGCACCCCCGCTTTCGCCATCACCGTCTCGGTGAGGTCCTCCGCCAGGATGACCACCTCGCTCCGCCGGGTCCTCGGGTCGAGATACCGCACGGCGCTGTACTCGGCGGCGCCCGACAGCGCGATCGCCAGGTTTGCGGGCAGCGTCCAGGGCGTCGTGGTCCAGATGAGCACCGACACCGGCTCGTCGCCGATCCCGGGGAACAGGTCGCGCACCCCGTCGGCCATGGGGAACTTGACAAAGATGGCCGGGCTGGCCACGTCCTTGTACTCCAGCTCGGCCTCGGCGAGGGCCGACCGCGTGGCATAGTCCCAGTGGATCGGCTTGAGGCTCTTGTAGGCATAGCCGCCGGCCACGAGGTCCGCGAAGAACTCGATCACGGCGCGCTCGTACCCGGGGTCCAGCGTGAGGTACGGCTCCTCAAAGTCGCCGAGCACGCCGAGCTGCTGGAACTGGCGGACGTGGGCCTTGACGTGCTTCTCCGCGAACCGGCGGCAGCGGCGCCGCACGTCCATCTTCGGGGCATCCAGCGCCCCATCGCCCAGCTCACGCAGCACCTGGTGCTCGATCGGCAGGCCATGGCAGTCCCACCCCGGCACGTAGGGGGCGTCGAAGCCGCTCATCGTGCGCGAGCGCACGACCATGTCCTTGAGGATCTTATTGAGGCCCGTGCCCACGTGCAGGTCGCCGCTGGCGTAGGGCGGCCCGTCGTGGAGGATGAACTTCGGGCAGCCCTTGCGCGCGGCGCGGATCCTCTCGTACAGGCGCATCTCGCGCCAGCGCTTCTGGAATTCGGGCTCCCGCTGGCGCAGGTTGGCCTTCATGGGGAATGACGTCTTGGGCAGATTCACCGTATCGCGATAGTGCATCAATCGGTTCCTTGCTGCATGCCCTCCCGCGGAGGCGCGGCCCGAGGGGCCCGCCGGGCTCAACAGTCGGCGATGACCCGCTCGACGAGCCGTGTGAGCCGGGGCGCGGCCGCCTGGGCGGTGGCGATGATCCGGCCAATGTCGGCCGGTTCCAGCGCGTCCGGCAGGCACCGATCGGTGACGCACGTCAAGCCCAGTATCTCAAAGCCCACCTGCACCCCCACGATGACCTCTGGAACCGTGGACATGCCGACGCAGTCGGCGCCGATGGCCCGCAGGAAGCGGTACTCGGCTCGTGTCTCCAGGTTCGGGCCGCTCACGGCCACGTAGACGCCCTGGTGGACCTTGATGCCCTCGGCCAGCGCCACCCGCTCCGCCAGGTCCAGCAGCCTGCGGCTGTAGGGCTGGCACATGTCGGGAAAGCGCGGCCCCAGGCGATCGTCGCCGGCGCCGATCAGGGGGTTGACGCCCATCAGGTTGATGTGGTCCTCCAGCAGCACGATGTCGCCGAGGCTGTAGCGGGGATTCATGCCGCCCGCGGCATTCGAAACGATCAGGACGCCCGCCCCCAGCGCCCGCAGCACGCGGGTGGGGAAGGTGACCTCCTCCGCGCTGTACCCCTCGTAGAGGTGGTGCCGGCCGCCCGTGGCCACCACCCGCTTGCCGCCGAGGCGCCCGAAGACCAGCGTGGCCCTGTGCGTGGTGGCCGTGGTGGCCGCAAAGCCGGGGATCTGCCCGAAGGGCACCTCGTGCTCTCTTTCGATTCGGTCCAGGATGCCGTCGAGGCCGGTCCCCGGGATGATGGCGACTTGAGGGGGGTCGGGGGCGACTCGCTTCACCACAGCCGCCGCCTCTTGCACGCGGTCGTACAGGCTCATAGTTCCTCCGGTCCGTTGGCCCTCATCGCGCCCGGGAGGCCAACCATGTGTCTATGCGGCGGCGGGTCTCCTCGGGCTCCAGGCCGCCCACCCGCACCACCTTGTCGCGCGAGGCGTGACCCGCGACCACGGCCACCGCCGAGCGCCGCACACCCAGCGCCTCGGCCAGCACGGCCGCCAACGCCTCATTGGCCTTGCCCGAGGCCGGCGCGGCCGTGACGGCCACCTTCAGCCTGTCTCCCAGCCTTCCCACGATCGCGTTCCGCGAGGCCCTCGGTTGGGCCCGCACGCCCAGATGCACGCCGCCCTCGCAGGCCGTCACCACGGGCATGGCGCCCTCGCTTCAGAGCCGGGTGAGCAGGAACAGCAGAAGGGCCAGCGCCACGAGCCCGCCGATCACGCACAGGATGATCAGGCGGTTCCTGCGCTGGCGCTCGAGCCGGTTCGTCTTCGGCTTGTCGGTGAGCGCCGTGATCTTGCCCACCTTCTGCAGCGCGATCGGCCGCCTCACCGCCGCGGCGCCCGATGCGATGTTCTCAAGGGCCTCGATCAGCTCGCGCGCCGACCCGTAGCGCGCGGCGGGGTCCTTCTCCAGCATCTTCATCACCACGGCGCACAGGCTCCGCGGCACCCAGGGCGCCACCTGGTCGAGCGGCTCCGGGGCCTCCTCGACGTGTTTGGCCATGATCTCCGACTGCGACTCGCCGGAGAACAACGTGCGGCCCGAAAGCATGTGGTAGGCGGTCGCGCCCAGGCCGTAGATGTCGGCCCGGGAGTCGATCCGTTCCCCCGCCGCCTGTTCGGGCGCAATGTAGTGCGCCGTGCCGAACACGCCCTCGCTCTGCGCAGCGCCCCGGCTCCCCTTCCCCTCACAGGCGATGCCGAGGTCCACGATCTTCGCCACGCCGTGCTCGTCGAGCATCAGGTTCTCGGGCTTGATGTCGCGGTGCACCACGCCCTGCTCCTCGGCATAGGCCAGGCCCCGGGCGATGTCCAGCAGCATCGGCAGCGCCCGGTCTGGCGCCACGCGGCCATCGCGCTCGATCCAGTCGTCAATGCTCCCGCCCGGCATGAACTCCATGCAGAAGTAGTGGATCGGGCCGTCCTCGCCCACGTCCAGGGCGCGCACGACGTTCGGGTGCGCCAGCCGCGCCGCCGAGCGCACCTCGGCCGCGAACCGCTGGGTGAACTCCTTGTCCCACGCCAGACTCGGCGACAGCACCTTGAACGCCACGATGCGGTCGAGGGACTTCTGGTGGGCGCGGTACACGGTGCCCATGCCGCCGCGCCCCACGCGCTCGAGGATCTTGTAGCCGGCAATCTCGCGTCCCACGAGGCCGCCCGTCGTCCGGCGTTCCTCCTCCGAGAGCAGCGAGAGCAGGGTGTCGCCGATCTCGAGCTGGTCGCCGAGCTTCATCTCCTGCGGCTTGGCGAGCGGCTGGCTGTTGAGGAAGGTGCCGTTGCTGCTGCCCAGATCGCGCACGTAGACATGGCCATCCTTGACCGTCACGCTCGCATGTTCGCGCGAGGCCAGCGTATCGGGCAGGGAGAGGGCGCACGAGGAGCTGCGCCCGAGGGTATAGGTCCTGCCTTCGGCCAGCGGCAACTCGCTGCCTCGCAGCGGGCCGCGCTCCACGTACAGCTTCGCCACGATTCATGCCTCAAAGGGGAAGCCGCCGGCGGGCCCGCCCCGCCGGCCCTATCCCGCGGATTATAGGGGCGGAGCAGCCCCCTGTCAAGCTCGCGAATCGAGCCCGTAATCGTTCAGCAGCATCGCGGCCCAGTCGCCGGCCAAGCGGGGAGGTGCCCCGTTTTCGCCGCGACGCGGGGTGGTGAGCCGCCGGCCGTGGCCGGGACGCTTCCGCAGGTACGCCGGGG